>CESF01027095.1_pt1 | contig 10496 bp, 9 predicted proteins | sample 356331 | NCBI WGS metagenome assembly CESF01 (sample SAMEA2621779, study PRJEB7988) | marine metagenome | biome: marine biome (ENVO:00000447); feature: surface water layer (ENVO:00002042); material: "saline water (ENVO:00002010), including plankton (ENVO:xxxxxxxx)" | depth 5 m
ATGAATAATTTAAATTAATTTATGAATAATACAATTAAATTATCTGTAGATTTAAAAAATAGTGGTAAAAGATTAGATATATTTTTAAAAGAAAATATTAACCAATGCACAAGATCATTTTTAAAAAAACTTATAGAGGATAATCAAGTTCAAGTTAATAATTATATACTTTCATCGCCATCGGCTAAAATAAAATACAAAGATCAAATTCAAATTAATATTATTGACAAAAACAAACAGGAAGTTATTCCAAAAAAAATTGAATTGGACGTTGTCTTTGAAGATAAGGATATTTTGGTCATAAATAAGCCTAAAGGCATGGTTGTACATCCGGGGGCAGGAAATTATAAAAATACTTTAGTGAATGCTTTATTATATAAATACAAAAAAAACTTATCTGATATTAATGGATCTTTAAGACCAGGTATTGTTCACAGAATAGATAAAGAAACTAGCGGACTACTTGTAGTTGCTAAAAATAATTTATCTCATGCAAATTTAGGAGAACAGTTTAGCAAACATTCTATTAAGAGAAAATACCTTTGTCTAACTTGGGGAGTAGTCAGGCCTCTAAATGGAAAAATAAGCACATTAATTTCAAGAGATAAAAAAAACCGACAGTTGATGACAGTAAGTGACATAAATGGAAAAAAAGCAATTACAAATTACAAAACTATAAAAGTTTTTAATATAAAAGATGTTCCAAAGATAAGTTTAATAGAATGTGAATTGGAAACTGGTAGAACACATCAAATAAGAGTTCATTTAAAATATAAGGGAACCTCTCTGTTGGGAGACAAACAATATGGTAAAAAAAATATTAAGTTTAAAAAAATTAACAATGATTTTTTTATAAAATTAAATAAATTATCTGGACAAGCTTTACATGCAAAAACACTTGAATTTTCACATCCTGCAAACAATAAATGGGTAAGTTTTGTTTCAGATTTACCTAATGAATTTAAAAATATATTGAATTTGCTTGAAAATTTAAGCAATTGAAATATTTTATTTCATATATAATAAGTCATTATGAGAAAAAAAAATCAAATAAGTAGTTTACCGGTTCCTTCTGTTGGAGGCCTGTCTGTTTATTTAGCTCAAATCAAAAAATTTCCTATGCTCGATGCAGAGGAGGAGTACATGTTAGCTAAAAATTGGAAAGAGAATGGTAACTTAAAAGCAGCCCACAAACTAGTTACTAGTCATTTAAGATTGGTTGCTAAAATTGCAATGGGGTATCGTGGTTATGGTCTTCCTGTGAATGAATTAATTTCAGAGGGTAATATAGGTTTAATGCAAGCAGTAAAAAAATTTGACCCTGATAAAGGATTTAGACTTGCTACATACGCAATGTGGTGGATAAAGGCTTCAATACAAGAATATGTTCTAAGATCTTGGAGTTTGGTCAAAATGGGGACTACTACTGCTCAAAAAAAACTTTTTTTCAATTTAAAAAAACTCAAAAACCAAATTGCTCCTGATCAAGATGGTGATTTAAAGGATGAACAAGTAAATGAAATATCAAAAAGATTAGATGTCGAGTCACATGAAGTAGTAAATATGAACCGAAGAATGATGGGTCAAGAAAAATCTTTAAATGATCCAATAAAAAGTGGTGAGACAGACGAATGGCAAGATTGGTTAGTTGACGATAGTTTAGACCAAGAATTAGTTGTTTCTCAAAAACAAGAATATGAAGATAAAAAAGAATTATTAAATAGTGCAATGAAAATATTAAATGAAAGAGAAAAAGAAATCATAATTGCAAGAAGACTTTCTGAGGAACCAAAAACTTTGGAAGAATTAAGTAAAACTTATAAAATTAGTCGAGAAAGAATAAGACAAATAGAAACTAAAGCTTTTGAAAAATTACAAAAATCTATGATTAATGCTAGTAAATCAAAAAATTTATTGCCGGCAGACTAATTATTAAAAGGATCTTCTACTAAAATAGTATCATCTCTCTCGGGACTAGTAGAAATACTTGATATTCTAGCACCAATAAAGTCCTCTAACGCATGTATATATCTTTTTGCATTATCTGGTAAATCCTTAAGATTTCTTATGCCTTGTGTTTTAGATTTCCATCCCTGAAAAGTTTTATAAATTGGCTTTACGTTAAATTGATCCTCAGATGCCGCTGGTAAATAATCTATTTTTTTTCCATTCAATTCGTACCCAATACACATTTTAATTTCATCTAATTCGTCAAGTACATCTAGTTTTGTAAGAGCTATTCCGTTAATTCCTGAAATTTTTATAGTTTGCCTAACTAAAACTCCATCGAACCAGCCACACCTTCTTTTTCTTGCTGTTACAGTTCCAAACTCTTTTCCTCTTCTACCCAGGCTTTCTCCTATTTCATCTTCAAGCTCAGTCGGAAAAGGCCCGCTACCCACTCTTGTGGTATAGGCTTTTGTTATTCCTAAAACATAATTAATCTTATCAGGACCCGACCCTGAACCAGTTGCTGCCATTGCTGGAACTGTATTTGATGATGTTACGTAAGGATAAGTTCCATGATCTACATCTAAAAGTATGCCTTGGGCTCCTTCAAATAATATCTTTTTTCTGTCGTTATTAAACTGATCTAGTTTAAGCCAAACAGGTTGTGCAAATTTTAAAATTTCAGGTGCTATCTTTAATAAGTCTTTTTTTAGTTTATCTTTCTCATATATTTTTTTATTTAATCCTTTTCTAATTGCATTATGGTGTAATAAAACATTTTCTAGTCTATTATCTAAATTACTCTCTGATCTTAGATCCATAACTCTAATTGATCTTCTGCCAACTTTATCCTCATAACAAGGACCGATACCTCTTCTTGTGGTTCCGATTTTTCCCTTGCCGGCGGCATCTTCTCTTATCTCATCCATTTCTTGATGAAATGGAAGAATAAGTGATGCAGACTCGGAAATCATAAAATTTTCAGAGGTTACGTTTATGCCTTGTTTTTTTATTTCATCTATTTCACTTAAAAGGGCCCAGGGATCAATTACAACTCCATTTCCAAGAATTGAAATTTTTCCTTTTCTTACAATGCCTGAAGGTAATAATCTTAGTTTAAATACTTTTTTATCGATAACCAAAGTATGCCCTGCATTATGGCCGCCTTGAAATCTTACTACTATATCTGCTTCACTTGAAAGCCAATCAACAATTTTTCCCTTGCCTTCGTCTCCCCATTGTGAACCTACTACTACAACATTTTTCATTATCTAAATTTTTTATTTATGGTAAATGAATTCAAGTGATTAATTGGACCGTTTCCTTTTCCTAAATTTAAATTTGATTTAATTGCCTCATTAACATATTTAATTCCCAGCTCACAAGATTTAATCAGATCTTTTCCACATGATAAATATGTTGCTATTGCAGACGATAATGTACACCCAGTGCCATGGGTATTGTTTGATCTATATTTTTTACTTTTAAATACCTTGATAATTTTTTTGCTTAATAAAATATCATGCATTTGATTTGAATTTAAATGTCCCCCTTTGATTAAAACATTTTTTGCGCCTAATTTAATTAAGGTTTTTCCAGCTTCTATCATATCTTTTGTGGATTTAATTTTTGTTTTAGTTAAAATTTCTGCCTCTGGGATATTAGGTGTTATTAAAAAAATATTTTTAATTAATTTGTTTTTTATGTGTGTAATTGCAGTATTATTGATTAATTTTGACCCACCTTTAGCAACCATAACAGGATCAAGAACTATTTTTTTTATGCCAATTTTATTTAAAGATTTTATCACAGACTCTATTACTTGCTTAGAATGCAGCATTCCTATTTTCACTGAATTAGGCCGAATGTCTTTAGCTGAAAAATCTATTTGACTAGATATTTCTCTAGGTTTAATTGGAACTATTGTTTTTACTCCAGTTGTGTTTTGAGCTGTAACAGCGGTAATAGCAGTCATAGCATAACTTCCTAGTGAAGTGACAGTTTTTATATCTGCTTGAATTCCTGCGCCACCAGAAGAGTCAGAGCCAGCTATAATAAGAACTTTAGATTTTGGTTTCATGTTAAATAATTGCTTTCTTTACTATAGCAATGCACTTACTCATCAAAGAAACATTAAACGACTCACACATTATTCTCACTTTAGGTTCTGTTCCTGATGGCCTCACTAATAATCTACCTTTTTTTCTAATTAGTTCATTTGCTTTTTTAATTGCTTTTTTACACTTATTTGAATTAATAATTTTTTTGTCTTTTACTCTAATATTTAAAAGTTTTTGAGGAACTGGTTTATAAACCCTAAACATCTTACTCGCTAAATTACCTTTCCTTAAAGCAAATAATGTTTCCAAAGCAACTAATAACCCATCTCCAGTAGTGGCAAATTTACCTAAAATTATGTGACCCGATTGTTCTCCACCAAGATTATACTTATATTTTCTCATCATTTCTTTTACATATCTATCGCCTACTTTTGACCTTTTAAAATTGATTTTTTCACTTGAGAAAAATTTTTCCAAACCGTAGTTGGACATAAGTGTTCCTATCACTCCACCTTTCAAAATTTTCTTTCTTTTCCATCTTTGAGCAATCATTGCAATAATTTGGTCTCCATTAATTATTTGTGCTTTTTCATCACACATAATTACTCTATCTGCATCACCATCAAGAGCTATACCAAGATCTGCTTTTAGTTTTTTTACATATTTTTTTAATATCTCAGGATATGTTGATCCACAATTGTAATTTATATTTAAACCATTAGGATTTATACCAATTGGAAAAACTGTTGCACCCAAATCAGAGAGTATTTTTGGAGCAGATTTATATCCAGCTCCATTTGCGCAATCTAAAACTATACGCATACCTTTTAAACTAAAATCACTTGGAAAATTGCTTTTTAATATTTTAATATATCTTTCATTGCCATCTTCTAATCTTTTTACTCTACCTAATGATTTCGGCTCTGATAAATGAATTGCTGTTTTAGTATCAATTAAATTTTCAATTTTTTTTTCAATTTTGTCAGACAATTTCATACCATCTGGGCCAAATAATTTTAATCCGTTATCATGAAAGGGGTTATGAGATGCAGTGATCATTATTCCAAGATTTGCTCTCATATTTTTAGTAAGCATAGCTAAACCATTTGTGGGTAAAGGTCCTAATGTAAATATATTCATTCCAGCAGAAGTTAAGCCAGATACTAAAGCTGGTTCGAGAGCATATCCAGATAATCTCGTATCTTTAGCGATGATTGCAACCTGGTTCTTTTTTTTCAAATTTTTAAAATATGTACCCGCTGCTAGGCCAAATTTGAAAAACATTTCTCCATTAATATTTTCAGTATTAACTGTGCCTCGTATACCGTCGGTGCCAAAATATTTTTTTTTCATTTATTCAATAAAGTTTCAAAAACTAAAAGACCTTGTTTAACCTCTTCAACGTTATGTACTCTAAAAATTTGTATACCCTGTGAAAGAGAAAAAATTACGGATGATAAAGTTCCTCCAATTCTTTCTTTCGTATCATACTTTCCAGAAATTTGATTAATAAATCTTTTTCTAGATGTACCAATTAATATAGGAAATCCAAGTGAATGAAATAATGAAATTTTATTTAAAATCATCAAATTATGTTTCAGGTTTTTTCCAAATCCAACTCCGGGATCTATTATGATTTTTTTGTGGTACTTAAATTTTTTAAATTTTTCAATCTCTCTTTCAAAAAAGTCATAAATATCTAATATTACGTAATTATATTTAGGATTAATTTGCATAGTTTGTGGTGTCCCTTGCATATGATGAATTATTTTCCATAGGTTTTTATTTTTGACGGTATCAAAAGATTTTGGATCAAATTTAAAACAAGAAACATCGTTTATGATGTCTGCATTATGTTTTATAGAAAATTTTATAACTAATGATTTTCTTGTATCTATTGATAATAAAGTTTTAGGAAATTTTTTTTTAAATTTTTTTATTACTTGTTTAACCCTATGAAGTTCGTTTTTTTGAGAAATGGTTTTTGATCCTGGTCTTGTCGACTCTCCTCCGATATCAACTACATCTGCACCTTCGCTACACATTTTTTTTATTCTTTGAATAGCTTTTTTGAATGAATTAAATTTACCACCGTCTGAAAAACTATCAGGAGTTAAATTTAAAACTCCCATTATAATGTGGTTTTTCTTTCTAGAAAATTCTCTTTTTTTTGTAATATTTTTTATATCTTTATGTATTTTTTTTTGAAGAGTCCGTGATAATTTTTTTATGTCATTAATATAAATAATTTTTGAATTAACTTTTTTTTTGTTTCTAGTAAAAATTTCAATTTGGTTAAATGATATTGATTTATTACCACATAACGGAAGGGTATGTTTTTTATTTACAAGTTGTTTTGAATAAGACCCATAGAAAAAATTACACGCACGAGTGTAATATTTTTTCATATTTTTAAAGTGCTGGTTTAGGTTTCAGTCCCAGAGACCCAAGGGCAGATGATGTATTACCATCATCTTCATCCTCTTCTTTAAAAGATCTAGTTGGCTTTATATTTTTAAGAATTAAATCTCTTATTTCATCACCTGATAATGTTTCATAAATAAGTAGTGCTTTTGCTAATTTATGCAAATCATCGATTTTTTCGGTAAGTACTTTCTTTGCTCTATCATAACCTGAATCAACTATTTTTTTTACTTCAATATCAATTTTTTTTGCAGTCTCTTCTGACATATTTTGTTGTTTGGTTACGGATCTACCTAAAAACACTTCTTCTTCATTTTCTCCATATGCTAATGGGCCTAACTCTTGGCTCATTCCGTATTTTGTAACCATATTTTTTGCCATTTTAGTAGCCATATCAATGTCTGAAGATGCGCCTGAAGTTACTTTATCGTGACCAAAAATTATTTCTTCTGCTATTCTTCCACCCATAGCAACTGCAATATCTGAGTACATTTTTTCTCTTGTGACAGAAAGTTGATCTCTCTCCGGTAATCTCATTACCATTCCTAAAGCTCTTCCTCTTGGAATTATCGTTGCCTTATGTATTGGGTCTGAAGCTTTTTCATTTAAAGCTACTATTGCATGCCCACCTTCGTGATATGCAGTAAGTTTTTTTTCATCCTCTGACATTACCATTGATCTTCTTTCAGCACCCATCATCACTTTGTCTTTTGCTTCTTCAATGTCAGACATAGTAACTACTCTTTTATTTTTTCTTGCTGCGAGTAAAGCTGACTCGTTTATTAAATTTGCTAAGTCTGCACCAGAAAATCCAGGAGTTCCTCTGGCAATAGTTCTTAGTTTCACATCTGGCCCAGTACTAATTTTTTTAACATGAACTTTCAGAATCGCTTCTCTTCCAATAATATCTGGATTACCAACCACTACTTGTCTATCAAATCTGCCTGGTCTTAATAAAGCTGGATCTAGTACATCCGGTCTATTTGTTGCAGCAATTAAAATAATACCCTCATTGGTGTCAAAACCATCCATCTCTACAAGTAATTGATTTAAAGTTTGCTCTCGCTCATCATTTCCTCCCCCTAAGCCAGCACCTCTGCTTCTACCCACTGCATCGATCTCATCAATAAAAATAATACAAGGTGAGTGCTTTTTGCCTTGTTCAAACATATCTCTAACTCTTGACGCACCAACACCTACAAACATTTCAACAAAATCTGAACCTGAGATAGAAAAAAAAGGAACATTGGCTTCACCAGCTATGGCTTTGGCCAATAAAGTTTTTCCAGTTCCTGGAGGTCCTATCAATAAAGCGCCTTTTGGTATTTTCCCTCCTAGTCGACTAAATTTTTTTGGATCCTTTAAAAATTCTACAATCTCTTCAACTTCCTCTTTGGCTTCTTCAACACCCGCAACATCATTAAAAGTTACTTTTCCTTGAGCTTCATTTAATAACTTGGCTTTTGATCTTCCAAATCCCATTGCGCCACCTTTGCCACCTTGCATTTGTCGCATAAAGAATATCCATACACCAATAAGTAAAAGCATTGGGAACCATGATAATAGAATTCCTAGAAGTGATGGCATTTTGTCTTCAGTAGGCGTTGCTAAGATGCTTACTCCTTTAGAAGATAGTTTATCGACTAATTCGGGATAATTAGGAGAATAAGTAGTGAAATTATTACCATCAGCTAAAACACCTGAAATATTATTTCCTTGAATTTTAACTTCTACTACTCTGCCAGCATCAACCTCATTTAAAAAATTTGAAAAAGGCAAAGAGTTACTTTTTGAGTTAATCTTGTTTGGATCTTGAAACATATTGAAAAGTCCAACTGAAAGTAAGACTATAATGACCCACATTATTAAATTTTTGATATTCATATATTTTAAATAATCATTAATTAGTTTTAAACAAGTATATTATAAAGATTAATAAGTTGTAAATAAGACAAAAAAGTAACCGATTTATTCGGAATTTTCAGATTTTTTCAACTTTGAGACAAATATTCTCACCTTTTTTTACAAAAATACACCCTCCTAAAGTAGTCTTTTTAAAATCTTTTCTGTTAAGATTTTTTATCAAATTTTTTACTTTCTTAGATCTCAAATCATAGTAGTTTTTTTTGATTTGTTTTATTGACTCGTTTATTAATGCTATTTTAATGTCATTATTAAGTTTTTTATATTTCTTAAAGTTTATAGAAATTACTTTTTTTTCTTTTTTTATTAATTCATTGAAAATATTACTAAAATATTCATCCAATGTAGTTTTACTTAAAGACAAATTTTGAATTGATCTAAAAATTTGTTCATATTTAATACCGCTTTTTTCCAATGGTTTTTTTAACCCCCTTACTCTTGTTCTAAGAAACTTTGAGTTTTTATTTGACGGGTCTTTAATATAATTTCCAAAAAATTTTTTTGAAATCGTTATTAAAAGTTTTTTTTTAACGTCCAATAAAGGCCTAAGTAAACTTACTTGATTATCCATCTTTCTAATTAATTTCATTGCTGATAAACCTTTTAATCCACTTCCTCTAGAAAGCCTTATAAAAAAAGTTTCAACCTGGTCCTCTAAGTTATGCCCAGTCAATAGAACCTTAATTTTATTTTTTTTACAATAATTTAGTAAAATATCGTATCTAGCTTTTCTAGCTTCGGCTTGAATATTTTTAGTTATTTTTTTTTTTACGGGTATTATCTTTAAATTTATTTTTTTTCTTTTTAGAAAATTTTTAACTTTTACCGCCTCTTGGTTAGAGTTTTTTCGTATATTATGATTTACTAAAGCATAATAAAACTTATTTTTATTTCCAAAATTATAAGCTTTTGTTAATGCGGCTAAAGCTAAACTATCCGGGCCACCAGATACTGCAACTAAAAAAGTTTTCTTATTAGTTTTATCTAATCTATTTTTAAAATTTGAATAAACTTTTGATAGATCTTCAAAATTTTTGAAAGTATTTTTAAGATTTACACTTGAATTTTTTTTGCTCATATTGAGCTTTTTGTAACACAGACTTGCTAGCTTTTGGATATTCTTTTTTAAGACCTGAAATCATTTTACATCCTTGGTCTTTTTCACCTAGTTGAACCATTGTGATCCCAAGCTTTAAAAGATTATCAGGTGCTTTTTTACTTTTTGGATAATTTTGATATCCGTCTAAGTAAGCTGTTGCTGCATCAGAATATAATTGTCTTATTCGGAAAGTTTCACCGTACCAGTATTGTGCGCTTCCAGCTAAATCATGATCTTTATTTTTATCAATAAACTCTCTTAAAGCAAATTCAGCTGTTTCATAATCTCCTATCTTCATAAAGCTAACTGCGAACTCATACTGTTCTTCTGCTGGTTTGTCCGGAAGTAAAGAGTCTCTTTTTTCAGGTTCTTCTGCAATAACTGTTTGAGCTGTCTCAACTGAATTAATCGATTGTTCCTTTGGTAAATTTGAAGTTTGATAACCTGGAGCAGCACCAAAATCCTGTGGTTTAGTAGATCCAGGAAGAACTGCTTGCTTTTCTTTTTTTGAACTCGGTGCACCATTCTCTAAATCTGAGAACCTTAATTGCGTATCTGATTGAATTTTTGTAACGCGTGTAGATAGTTTGTCTAATTTGAAATTAACTTCTTCAAATTTATTTGTAAGTTCTCTAAATTGATCTTCTATTTCATTTAATTTCAAAAGATGTTTAGTCATTATATCTTCATTTAATCCTTCAGAATTAGTCGAGCTTGATGGTTTTAGTGAGATAATATCAGATTTTTGATAAACAGCTTTCTCTAACGTTTTTAAATCTTTAGTGATTACTTGTAACTGATCAGATATTGCTTGTAAAAAAATTTCTTCATCTTCAGCTACAACAATATTTACAAAAAATGAAAATATAATTGACAAAAAAATAATTTTATTTTTTAGTATTAAATGCATTTAATGTTCTTAATTAGATAAAATGGCAAAAAAAAGACCCCTTAAAATAGTTATTAAGGGGTCTTAATATTAACTAAAATATTAATTAGTTTACTTTAACTGTTACAGATCTTCTGTTTTGAGACCAAGC
>CESF01032846.1_pt1 | contig 10473 bp, 8 predicted proteins | sample 356331 | NCBI WGS metagenome assembly CESF01 (sample SAMEA2621779, study PRJEB7988) | marine metagenome | biome: marine biome (ENVO:00000447); feature: surface water layer (ENVO:00002042); material: "saline water (ENVO:00002010), including plankton (ENVO:xxxxxxxx)" | depth 5 m
GATTGCTGCGATGGCCAGAGTTATCGGTGAGGCCAGAATCGCTATCACGCCACCCATAACCGTGCCCGCTGCGCTTGCTCCAATCAGTGCCAATTTCAATGCTCCAAAAACGGAGATCATTGATGCAATGAAAGGTGTAATAGCCACAAGGCCAACAAAGGCGCTGCCAAGAATGACGATGCCCTTAGTCAGGCCAGGATTATTTTCTGCAAACGTGGCAAACCCGGCGATGATCGGTGCAAGCCCTTTCATTAAGTCAGTCAAGGCTGGCAGAACCACTGAGCCGACCACAATGCCAAGGTCATTTAGGTTGTTTTTGAATATCTGTTGAGCGTTAGCTGCTGTCTTTGATCGTTCTTCAAATTCCGCTTGCATTGAGCCGGAAAACAGTTTGCTGTCAGCAACTGAGTCCAAGGCTTTCTTGAGCATCTCCGTGTTCGTGAGCAGTGGCGTTAATGCCCTCGCTTCAGATCCAAACAGTTGAGTTGACAGAGAATTTCGTAGCTCGGCAGGGGCTTTTGACAACCGATTAAAAACGTCAAGGATCGTCCCCTTGGCGTCTTTTTGCATGTCCTTTGCAAGCTGCGCAGAGCTAAGCCCCAGCGCGTCGAAGGCCCGCACCTGGGACTTGGTTGCCGCATCCCCTTTCATCAAGGCTTTGGTCAGGTTACGGAACGACGTTGCGGCCACTTCAGGGGCAGCGCCTGCGCCGATCATCGCTGAACCGAAGGCTGCGATCGACTGTTCGCTGATTGCCATCTGACCCTTAAGGGCACCGACGCGCAGCATAAAGTTGGTTGTTTCTCCAGCTGTCGCTGCAAAATTATTGGAAAGATGGTTAATCGAGTCCGCCAATGCCTCGACCTGATTTTGGTCAAGGTTCATTGCCGTGCGGAATTTTGCCATGGCATCGCCAGCCTGTCCGGCGCTGATGTCAAAGGCAACGCCCATCTTGGCGGCAGATTCAGCGAACCTTGTTAGTTCTGAATTTGCGATGCCAGCTTGTCCTGCTGCGGCAGTTATCTCAGCAAAGCCAGCAGCAGAAATTGGGATCTCTCGCGCTAATGCTCTGATGTCCTTCTGAAGGTTTTTGAAGCCGTCTGGAGTTTCAAAATTGACGACTTTTTTAACGTCGGACATTGCCGACTCAAATTCAACAGCAGCGCGAACGCTGCTCATAATGCCAGTGCCAATAGCTGCCGCTCCTACAGCAGACGCTTGAAAGGCATCGTTTCGCAGTACGTTTTTAAATCCTTTGGCGCTTGCAGACGCCGCGTTGTTCATCTCGCGAGAGATGTTTTTGCTAAGACCACTTACAGACGCCTGAGTCTGTTTAATAGTCTTCTTAAAAGAGGCTGCTAGCTCGCCGCCAATCGAGACGATTAGTTTTGACGGGCCTTTAGCCATTGATCATCTCCGCTTGGTGTTTTTGTTGATCTCCCGCTCCAATTTTTGTGCCGCTTTGACCCATTGTTGGAGTTCTTCTGCAGATAGATCTAGTAATTCGTTCAATCCCCAACCGGAAAGTTTTGCCAAAACGAGGACTCCTCGCCTTAGCTCTCCGGCTGGGAAGAGCGAAAAGTCTGGAGAACTTCAGACAACCTCTCAAAGTCTTGCCCATCCAAAGCCTCGATTGACTTTGGGGGGACATCGCACAAATTGGCGATAAGACGCACAACTTTGCGTCCTTCAGTACCTTTGCCCTCTTCAAAATCCAGCTGATCGCGAACGGTCGGCCTTCTCATTGAGAGAGTATCTATCTCTACTCCGTCTACTTCGACGGAGTATTGAAGTTCAAAGACTGTTACGGGTCGGGGTTTAATTGGGGTCATTTAAGTTACCTCATTACCCGTATCTGTAACTCCAGAGGTGCCAATAGCATCGCGAATTGACGTAAGCTGATCAACGCCGTTGATAATTCGCTTCATATTGATTGCATCAATCTCAATAATGTCAACGTTACCAATTGTTAGCTTGTAATAACGAGCTGCAAAAGTGAAGTTAGCTTCAGTAATTTCACCTGCCGCCATCGAGCCAGGGTCGAAAGAGGTAAACGATCCGTCGAGCACTACTTTAAGAGGAGTTGCATCTTCATCGCCATTCGACTGCAATGCGCCACGAACGGTCAATTGAATAGCGTCTTGCTCATATAAAGCAAACAACTTTAGGATCTCCATGTCATATTCAGCCAAAGTAAATTCAGCCTCCAATGCTTCCATTCCCATATCAATTTTGACAGGGATGTCTAAGCCGCCAGCCCGATACTCTTCCGCCTTGACGGTGAGTGTGGGAAGTGTCATCTCAGTCACCTTTCCCGCATAGCCAACTGAGTCGACGTAAAGCGAGAAATTCCTGAGAGTCTTGGGTAACTGTGTAGCCATTAGTCAAATCCTCCTACAGGTTGGTGTCGCCAGAACCTGTCTGGTCGGCGGTGTTCTGGTTGCCAGGCTGATTTTCGGTTTGTGGTTCAGCTTGGCTCGCATCCTGTGCGTTTGAATCTGTCAAGACAGTTTCAATAAAGCGATTGCTCAAGACACTACGGAAGCGGACTCGCTCAGCTGGATACGCTGGCGTGAACTCAAAATCTAGTGTGACTTGACCATTCGCGATGTCAGTCGCAGAGTTTGCTTCTGGGTCAACAGTTACTTCAGAGCCTAAAATTGCACCTCGGGCTTCCAAGCTGCGCAGGTAAGAAGCAACGGATTCACGCAAATCTTGCAGATAAGTGCGGGTAATGCACTTGTCCACGGCCCAAAGATGAGCACGCATGACACTTTCATTGACCATATCTACCGTGCGACGGGTAGACAGAAACTGCATTTGCTGATCGCTAGTCGTGGAATGATTGCCCCAAAGACGAAAACCGTTTTCACGAATAATCGTGGCAACATCATTTTCATTCAGCAAATTAGCCTCGCTATTTTCATCTCCCAAGAAGAATCCTACGGGACGGCTAACGCCTACGATGCCTTGAATAATGCGGTTAGAAGGACTGAACCAGAAACCGCGCTCTGCATCAGACTTAGCAATTACGCCTGCTACATGAGCAGAAGCGGGTACAGTTGTGTCTTTCGTTGTTTTGACGTGTGGGTCAACAACGTAAACGCGGTCTGATACATGTAAGTCTGCAAACAAGTTTGCATCTGACGCCGTTGTTGCGGGGCCATCAACAATTGCAATTGCTCGCAAGCGATCACTAACGCCAGTGCCACTGCTCGAAGCTGCTGCCATTGCAACGACTACTGGATTGGCAACTTCAGAGCCAACAGTTAAAGTCGCTTGATGCGTAAAACCGGGGCTGCAAAGAAGCTTCGGAGAAACGCCAAGAGCAGATTCTGCTTTAAGAAATGCCCATACGCCTGTCTGTTGCAGTGAATCGCCTGCAACATTTGCAATCGTTGCAGCTTCATCTGCACCTTCTGCAACACGGACGATAACTACAGTCGCTCCAATTTGAGCAAAGATGCCAGCCATGGCGCCAGGCAAGGTGCCAGAATCGCCAAGCTTTGCAGCTTTTGTGCGACTCCCGTTAACAAGCACAGGCTCATTAAGTGGGTAAACTGTTGCGTCTGCGTTAGGTGCAGTGCCAACAACGCCGATGACAGCAGACCTTACGGTCTGAATCGGACGGACACCTTCAGTAAGTTGAACTACTTCAACACCGTGAAGAAAATTACTTGGCATTGATCAAGCCTCCAGATCCTTAAGTTCTTTCGCGCGAGCTGCGGTCAAAACCTTTAGCGCTGCCAGTTTGTCGATGGCATCTGTAGTGTCAGCCTCGGTAAGCACCAGGGGGCCGAGATCCAGCATTGCTGCAAAATCTTCGACAATAGGATCCGAACTAGCAGCGGCTTTGTAGGCGAGCCTTTCGGCTCGGGACATAAAGTTTGCCAGGTCGGGAGCACTCAGATACTTAACAGGTGCGGGAAGTTTGGGTGGCTTTTCGGCCACATACTTCTCGAAGGTGCCATCAGCCAAACGCTTGTCGTTTGGCTGGACATCATCGGGAACCTCTTGAAATTGTGCGGCAATGGCTGCCACAAAATCTGTCTCAGGGTTGCCGTAATGAGTTTCGATAACTCGTCCGTCATCGAAGAATCGTGCGTACTTTTTCATTGTTCAGGGCCTCCTCAGAAGATGATTTTGTACTGAATGAAAATGAGGCCGTCACCGCCCCAGCCGTGATTAACTGTGCTGCTGGGATACATGCCATAGCCTGCGCTACCGCCACCACCAGCAGCGCCACCTGCGCCACCTTGGGAGTATTGAGGGCCACCACCGCCGCCGCCAAGCATTCCGCCTGCGCCGCCACTCATGTAAGTGTTGGTAGCGCCGCTGCTGTAGGACTGTGCGCTACCGCCGCCAGCACCTGGCCCGCCGTTGCCGCCGTTTGAGCCTGCTCTCTCAGAGCTGTGATAACAAGCAGCGCCGCCGCCGCCACCACCGCCGCCAAGCAGGATCATGTTCGGGGTCCAGATTGAGTGTCCTTGCCCGTCAGTTGCCTGATCAATTCCGATGGCGGTGTTTGAATAGTTGCCTGTCGCAGCACCGCGTCCACCGGATCCGAGGATGCCAGCACCGCCATTACCGCCGTAACTGTAGTTGGTGGAGGTGCTTTGCGAGGCTGATCCGTAGCCCGCTGTGCCTGATCCGCCGACTGTTGTGTAGCTGCTGTAAGGGCTTGTCCCGTGATAGTTGATTGAAGCGCCACCACCACCGCTATAGCTGGTGCCGTCTCCACCCGTGTAGCCGTCTTTGTCTCCGTCAGGGCTTGGGGCAGATCCACCGCCGCCACCGTAACCGGAGCTGCTGTTGTTGTAGCCATAGCCGCCAAAGCCGCCTCGCCTGTTGGCGATGTTGCCGCTTTGGCCCATGCCGCCCTCCCCGTAATTGCCGCCGCCGCCTTGGTTGGTGGCGTTGTCTCCGGCGTTGCCGCCAGTGGCTGAAAGGAAGCTGCCGAAGGAGCTAGTGCCGCCTTGGCCGTTGTAAGACCGGCAGCCGGCGCCCACAGTCACAGTCACTGAATCGCCAGGGGTCAGGCTTGTGATCTCAGAAATTGCGAGACCGCCACCGCCGCCGCCGTAGCATGCACCGCTACCACCGGAACTGCCACCGCAACCGCCAGCACCCCAGACGTAAACGCGCAGAGCAACTGACACGTCGAAATCAGTAGGCACGACCCAGGTATAAGAGCCTGTGTCTTGACCGCTGTGGTCGTTAGACCGGCTTGGGTCAGCGCTGGTCCACATTTTCATGGCGTTGCGGGGGCCTTCGCCGCCGCCGCCACCTGAAGATCCGAAAAATTGAGAAAGTGTGCTCATGATTAGTTAATCCTCCAGCCAGAAGTGGCGTTTGCGTAAACCAGACGGAAACTGGCGTTGAGTTTGGCGACGGTCATGTCCTCATCGAGGCCCATGATCTTCAGCGAGTTGCGATCGATGGTTAGGTTGTTTACATCAAATTTACCGGCTGCATCGAGAAATTCGATGTAATCGCCAGAAGTTGGCGCAGCAGGTAATTCGACTGTAAAAGCCCCGCCCGTGGTGTCCACCAAGTAACGCTTGTTTGCGTCAAGTGTGATGCCGTCATCAAGGTTGTTGACTTCACCCCATGTCGTGTGGCTGTTCTCTACATAGAGAGCAGTCGCAGCTTGGAGTGTCCCGGCTTGCGGATTACTGGGCAGTGTTACTTGCCCAGTCAAAGTGCCGCCAGCCTTGTCAAGTTTGGTGGAGATGCTGTTTGTCACCGTAGTGGCGAAATTTGCATCGTCCCCCAGTGCAGCAGCAAGTTCCTGCAATGTATCTAAAGCAGCTGTGCTACCTGAGACCAGATCGTCAACTGCGGTTTGAATCAGTGTTGCCACGTCCGCCTGCGTAAGGCGTGCGGCCATGTCTACGTCAATAGCATCGAGAGCCTGTCCAAGCCTGATGACATCAGCAGCCAATAGGTTGGAAGGATACGGCTTTGCGTAATTTCGGTTGTTGGTTCTAGAGTCGGTTGTCATAGGTTCAGACCATCACTGCACGGAGTTTGCGGACCAGGGGTCGACCGGCTGCCGATCCTGAAAGGGTTAATTTAACTTTAGTTGCCGACATTCCTGTTATGCCGGTGTCTTCGTAGACGTATTCAACCCAGCCGTCGCCAACCGGGTTAGCGCTGGATAGGCTGAGATTCTGGAAGCCAGAATTGTCGTATTGGGGAGTTACGGTTGCACCGGCCTCCAGTTTTGCCTCGTAAACAACCTTCATGGTTGTCGCCCCTGAACTGACATCGAACTGGCGTCCAACGTAAGAACCAGAGGTGTCAAGTGTTCCCGGCAAGCTGAGAACGCCAGGGTAAAGAATCGGTGACTCTTTTGTAGTGCCCTCCAAAATCGCTTGGACTTGAAGAGTGTCAGAAATACTGGCCTCAAGTGGAATTGCCTGATCAGGCGCCAGGTTGAAGACTTCGCCAGTGCTTCGGGTGTAGCGGAAGCTGACCCGAGTTGAATCACCTGGGACATCAATTGGGGCTGTAACCAGCAGGTCGGTCATATTGGAAACCGTCAAACTGCCCAAGTTAATTGTCTGCGTGTTCTGGGTAAATTCAGCGACGTTGAGCGTGAACTTGAGGTCTTTGTCGTTGTGGACAGTCCAGCTCGAAGCATTGGAGCTGCTAAGTAGAACACCGATGGTGTAAGGCTGAGCACTGACCCACTGGTTTGCAGTGGAATCGTATTTGCCCAGTTCAGCAGTTCTCAAAGAATGGGTCGCATCATCTGTCAAGAAGACCAGGAAGTATTCCTGGTTTGCGTTCAGATAAATTGGGAATGGGAATGTAATCCGTGTTGCGCCTGATGCGTTAAGAGCCGATGCCTTGACGCGAGTTTGCATCAGTGCTTGACGCTGCGGGACGCCATTATCGGACTCCCTAAGTTGCACCATTAGATCTTTCGTGCCGATGTCTTCCATGAAGATGTCGACAGAAGTCAAATGGCGATCCTCATCAAGGCTGAAAGATTGTGCCAACGGATCCCAGCCCCACCAGAACGGTGGCTGCCACCAGAACGTCGTATTGGTGGTCGTAATTTGCTCAAACCGGCGAGAGATTAAAGTGCCTTGGCCGGTGTAGGTAGCAGCTCCAAAACTGCCTTGGTTGCCGTGGAACCGTACCTCTTTTGAACCGGCGGGGATGCCAGATGGAACCGCAAAAGAGCCAGTTACTTCGCCATTGGCATCTGCAACTTCGCCGTTGTTGCCAAGGTCTTGACCATCAAATTCGATCCGGTCAAGAATCTCCGAGGCATCAAAGCCTTCGACTACAAAATCAACATCCCGAACCCGGAGGTTTTCGATGTTGGCTTGCTGCTCTGAAACGAGGTTGGTAACGGTGCTTGTCGAAGTGCTCGACATGTTGCCCCACCCGGAGGTAAAGCTTTGTGTGCTGAAGGTGGTTTGATCGTCAGAAACAATCCAAAGATCAATTGCCGGATCAAGACTGACCACGGCTGGCACAGGGTCAAAGTTGCCGTAAGGGTTCACTTTCATGAATCCTGTTGACAGACTTTGCGTTACCGCTGCGACCTCTTGATAAGGCAGCAAGTTGAATGCAAGGTTGTTTTGAGAGGGCCGAACTGGTGATCCGTTAACTGCTAGTTGCAGTTCCTCAGCAACAATGACTGCGTCTTGTGCGACGCCTAGATCGCGCAAATCGCCGTCGATAAATGGGTCAGTAAAGAGACCAAACTTTGCAGTTGGTTCTCGTGATGAAATGTCTCGTTGCAGTCTTTCATCTGCGACCAGTTCATACAGGTCAACAATGGCTTTCTTCATCTGCGTCTGTTCACGCATTGAAGTGACCCTGATTCCGTTGTTGTCAACTTTCGGGTCGTTGTAGCTCTTCCAATCTTGATAGTATTCGCCAATTCCTAATTGATCGGCAGGAATCTGCGGTGCTTGTGGATTGAAGGCAGTCGAAGTTCCTCTCACCCGGTGGTAATAACCGCCAGCGTCAAGGACAATCCGGTCAATGCGAGGCATCTTCCAGTTGTAATCAACCAAAACCAATGTGCTTGCAACAGCACCGGTAACTTCGAAAGTACCAGCGTCTGCGTCGATGTTTGTAGCTTGGACGCTATTAAGGTACTGAAAAGTGACTTCGTAAGTTGAACCCGGAGCGGGCTCTGCTCCTGATGGAGTCCAGTCAACTTGATCTGCCGTCAGGTTGTAGTCATTACCAGCACTGAAAGTTGTGCCGCTTTGGCTAACACTAATAATCTGCAAAACAGAAGTGTCAGGCAGAATGTCTAGTGCGCCAGTAAAACTGCCATGCGTCAGAGTTACTGTTTTTTCTTCAGTAATTACAACGTCCTGAATTGCATTCAGTGGCGTCCGGTTTGCTGAAAGAGTTTGGGTTGTTGCACCGCCAGAAACTTTTGGTTCGTTCCCAATGCTTTGCAGATCAGGGTCGATTGTATAGCTCAGGCTAGTCGCCGTAGGCTTAGCAACTTTGTTGCCAGTAATGTTTGCAACGCCCTCTGAAACGGTAAACAAATAATTTGATTGACTTGCGTCTTTGCCAAGAGCCGTAATGCGATTGCCGCGAACAATGTAAGAGCCATTTGCGTCGTAGTCATAACGAGCGACAAGACGCTTAACGCTGTCAAGTTCTGGAGGGTCAAAGGCTTGAACTAACGCGCCGTTTAGAACGTCATAGACGCCGTAAAAATCGCCGGTTGATCCGTCTCCAGACCAGCCCCATGAAATAGTCCGCTTTGTGCGGCCTGCGCCTGGTTCTTGATAGTTGCGCGTCCCGGTTGCAGGATCACGCAATGCTGCGTTTTCAAGCTCGGTAACAGTTGTTGTTACGACTCGGATGCCAATTTGCAATCCACCAGTCGTAGGAATTTGAAATTGGGATTCTGCAACTTCCCGGACAGCACCCAGCACGTAAATCGCGCCGGAGTTCATGGTTACATCGCCGGTTGCGGGGTCTAAAATTGCCGCGCCGCCTCTTACGATTGAGCCGTCTTGAAAAATTGCATTAGCAATTTTGGTAATGCGATCAGAAAGAATCGATTGGCTTTCATTCAGCTCTGCAGATTGCAGACCTTTACTGGCACGAAAGAGAAGTTCATCGAACTGATCAGCGCTTGAAAATCGGTTGTAATAACCTTGAAGAGACATGGTTTTTAATCCTTTAGAAGGTCAAGACAAACTCAAACGTTTCCCGAGTTGCGGGTGTCCGAATGATGCTAGAGACGTGCTCGATGAGATACAGAGTGCCAGGATCTGTCACTTCAGTATTTGCATCAAAGAACATTTGCCCCGCTGGGAGACTTGTTCCTGTCTGCACATCTAAAAAGATGCCGGTTTCGCGAATGGTTGCTGTGCTTGCATCCACGAAATCCAACGTAAATTTGCAATAAAGCAAATTTGTTTGACTGGTGCTTACGTCATATCTGCCGCTGGGCAGACTGATTGCGCCTTGCGAAGCCGTGGTGACGAAATCGACCTGTGCTGCTTTGCGATAGCCAATCGCGTCGTAAAGCGCCGTTGAACCGATATTTTCAGGATCAACGCCGTTCGCATCCCAGGAAGTTTGGCCTGCGCCAATTCCTAGAAAAATGTTCCGAGCTGCAACGGATGCGGCCAAACCGGCTCGCCCTGTTGTTACGAGAGTTGCCATCGGGCGACCACCTCCTGTGACTTGTTCATCATATAAGTTAAATCAGACGTGAGTCTGATGCTGGCTTTCAACAACCAGGCTAGCGACTTGCCAGCGGGCGATTCTTGCCCACATAGGTTCATCCGCCCATGTGAGATCTGCGCCATCTAACCAATCTGCTGCTGGCCATGTTCCATTTTGCCAGTCTTCATTACCCCTTGCCCAGATCGGAGCACCAGGGCCTGCCCAAATCCCGTCTGCCCATGTTGGCTCAATAAATAGTGTCGCCTCAGATTGAACAGTTCTGGTGTGCAACCGGTGCGCTGACAGGATCTGATGAGTCCCGGAAATTGTGACCACGCTGTTGCTTCGGTCAAAGCGTTGCGAGACATCCCAACCAAGAGTTGCATTTGTTTCGCCAAGCTTGTCTTCAGTGTCTGAGAGATAAAGATGCGCAAGGCTAAATTTAGAGACTGCCTCCAGCAACGAATAATGCTGCCAGGTGTAAGCCTCGTACCATGTCGGTTCGTTTTCGGCGTCGATCCAGCCGCCTGACTGCCAATCTGCGGCAGCCGTCCATGTTGGGCTGGTGTCGTTCCAAGTGTTGAACTGATCGGTTGTCCATGTCAACTCCCCGCCGTGTTCCCGCGTATTACTTTGTTGGTTAAACAGCGGAATGTGCTCGCTTAAACGGCTGCGTGACAGCTCGAAGAGATCGTCATAGGCCAGCGTCTGGAAGCGCTCGCGATGCGTCGGCACTAATTGAAGCGGGTTGCCAATGAGCAGGTAGATCGCGATGGAGCCGCCCCAGACGTTGGCGATGCCGCT
>CESF01037740.1_pt1 | contig 10473 bp, 22 predicted proteins | sample 356331 | NCBI WGS metagenome assembly CESF01 (sample SAMEA2621779, study PRJEB7988) | marine metagenome | biome: marine biome (ENVO:00000447); feature: surface water layer (ENVO:00002042); material: "saline water (ENVO:00002010), including plankton (ENVO:xxxxxxxx)" | depth 5 m
ACTATTCCGCACTTCATGAATTGACGGACGGACGATGATTCGGCGTTCGTCTTGAAGTTCAGCTGAGGTACCAGCGGATCACGGCAATCACTTGCCCGGCAGGACCCTCTCCTGTAATCCATTCGCCGATGATCGCGGCTGCGAATCCCACCATGGCGGTGCGTCCATTGATTCGTTCAACGATCTCAAGTGCTGAGGTATTCCAGGGACGGTTGGTGGTCAGGCTTTCTCCGAATGCTTCGATCGGTTCGTATTGATATCTCTGATCAGGCATGGGACAAATCACTGGAGAGGCCCAGAAGCTTATGCAATCCCCGCAGAAATCTGAATAGTGTGATTTTCCTGTTTGTTTGCTGCTGTGAACGTTGATCGTGTGCGTGAACTGTTTACGAAGCCTTACGGCATGCCCGCTCCCACCGAGGAGCAGTGGAGAGAGCTATATGACGAGAACGTGCGCTTCAAAGACCCGACTCAGGAGCGCCAGGGCATTCAGGCCTATGTCGAGGCACAGGATGGATTGATGCGGCGTTGCGATGACGTCTATCTCACTCCGGCCGCTATCGCCATTGATGGACCTATCGCATTCGTGGAATGGGAGATGGGCCTCAAGATCAAAGGCATTGAATTCATTTATCCAGGCACCAGTCGCCTGCGCTTCAACGCGGCAGGCAAGGTGGAGGACCACAGGGACTACTTCGATTTCGTGGGCCCAACGTTTGAACCGGTTCCGGTGGTTGGTGGTTTTGTGCGCTGGCTTTACAAGCGGTTTGTTGACTGAGCACGGCTCAGTTTCCAGAACAGCAAGCTGAGAGTCGCAGCCCCGAAGCCAAGGAACAAAGTGATCAGGGCTTCTGTTCCCATGTCAAGTGATTGCAATAATGATTCATTCATAACGGCTGGAAGGGGGTCGCGTTGCCGCCTTTGTCTGAGTATTTCTGCTTATTTTCCCTGCGATCCGATCTTTGGGCACACGCGTTAAGGGGTTAGTCCCTTACGTTTCGTAAACTATCTTTTACTTCTGTGATCAGGACAATTCTTACTCGTCCATTTCTTGCTGACGCAGGTCTGCTGTTGCTCCGGGTCTTCACCGGAGTGCTCCTGATCCATCACGGCTATGAAAAGCTCGCCAATATCAGCAATTTCGCCGACGCGTTCGTTCGTCCTTTGGGATTGCCTTTCCCGATCACCCTGTCTTACATCGCAGCTTTCTCGGAAGTTGGAGGCAGCTGGTTGTTGATCACAGGTCTCCTAACTCGTTTCGGTGCTTTAGCCATCCTGGGAACGATGACAGTGGCCATCTATCACGCTGTCAGCACCGCTGGATTCAACATTTATCTGCTGGAGCTTTTAGGTCTGTACTTCGCCTCAGCAACAGCGATTCTTGCCGTGGGTCCTGGCCGGCTGTCTGTTGACGAATTGATTGCACGTCGGTTCAGTTCCGACGCACGTTCCCAGGCAGATCAGCTTGAATCCGCATTTTCTGCAGATCAAGTCTCAATCGAGGCTGTCAAGGCGGATGTGGTTGCCGACGGCGTCGGCTGACACCACCCCTTCCCTGTTTCAGTACACCGATTGAGGCAGGGTAAAACCAGTATTCATATGCTCGAAATCGAGTAAAACCCAGGTGAGCCAAATCACCAGGGCGATCACTCCGCTTACCGCAGCGAAACGGGCAAAATTGCGGGCAACCAGTTCAACAAGACTGATCTCCTTCATGGATGGACTGCGGGGTCTTTCATTTTGCTTGATTTGTCGCCTCGCTGATGCCATTCCAGCTCGACGCTCCCACACTCAGCCTGCTCGTGTTCGGATCGGTCTTCGCAGGTCTCCAGGTCTGGTGGATTGGTGCACTGGTGGTCCGCAACAATCGACGTCGTGGAGAACGCCCTCTCACCACCCAGCAATTCCGTCGCGACTTGGAACGTATCTTCCGTCAGGAATCTTGATTGAGCAGACTTGAGATGTGTGGTCGTTATGCCCTCTCCACGCCTCTAAGCAAGTTGCCGCCTGTTTTGCTTAACAGCATGGATCAGGAACATCGCAGTCGCTACGCACCACGGGATTTGATTGTTCCTGGCGAGCCACTGCTTGCATGTCGTACTGATCAATCGGGCCCAGAGGCATCGCTCATGCTCTGGGGTCTGATCCCCGGCTGGCTGAAAGATCCTTCCCAGGGCCCCAGGCCTTTTAATGCCCGTGCAGAAACAGTGGCTGATAAGCCCAGTTTTCGAGCCTCTTGGCGTCATCGACGTTGCCTGATTCCTGCCAGTGGTTTTTTCGAAAAAGGTCGCATCATCAGGCGGATCGATCGCCAACCCTTTTGGCTTGCTGGTCTCTGGGAACGATGGCTGGGTAGTGATGGCAGTGAGGTTGATACATGCACGGTCCTCACCACGGTTCCGAATGAACTCGTCAAGCCGCTGCATCACCGCATGCCCGTGCTGATTCCTGAGGGATTAGAGGAAGCCTGGATGGCAGCCGTGGATGGCCATCAGTTAAAAGCGTTTGAGCCGCTGCTTGGTCCCTGGGATTCCAATGGCTGGGAAGCGGTCTCAAACAAAGATGATGGCCAGCTTTCGTTGCTGTCTGATTTGCTCACTTAATCCCTGTCTGGGAAGAATGCTGGTTTTAGTAACTCCAACCGGCTTCTCACGACCTGCTTTGACCACTTGCTTTGACCACCTGCTGTGGCGTCTTCGTCTGTATTTGCCTGAGGATATTGACTCATTTCCTTATGGTTATCAACAAATATTTCTCAGTCATTGAGTTGTTGATTTGTGGGAATTAGGCATTTCTTGCCCTTTTTTGGGTGTTGGAGATAGTCTCTACTGTCAGCTTATTCAAGCGTTGTCTGATTGAATCAGTTGGCAGTACTTTTGCTTGAAATCAATCAGTTCAATCGTCAAAGCCACGTCAAAATGGAGGCTTTGCATCAATTGATTCGTGCTCCTGGTCGAGGAGACCTTGCTTTTCGAAGCAATTGATACGCCGCGAGGACGTGTGAGTATCAAAATCTAATCGGCAGTGATGATTATGGCTAACACTCAAGCTACAACTTTTCAGCGTCGAGTTGGAGAAGTGCTTATCGCTCAATTCTCCTCGAAGCTACTGCTCAATCTGATTTTTCTCTTGACCTGGTTTTGGGGAGTTTTCTGGATTGTCAGTGCCGGAGAATCGGATTCCAGTGTTTTCTTCGCGGGTCTGCCGGCAATGTTTCTTGTTGCCGGCGCATGGTTCACCTTTCTGAATAGAGGATTTAATAGAAAATGAACAGCTCCACGCAGGCCTCAACTGAAATGCCCAAGAATTTTCGAGCTTACGGCTTTGCCTTCTTTATGGCAGGTGCTTTCTTTCACTGCATGGACTTTCTTGGTGTGGAAGACACCTTGATGTGGGGAATGGGGCTGGGATTTCTTGGAGCATTCCTATTGTCGTTGTATTTCTGGACGCGAATTGCAGTGAATCGGAAATTCTGGAAATATTTAGCCTGATCATTCAGTGCAGCTCGTCTAGTTGTGGCTGAACAGCGCTCAGTTGGCCCGTCGACGTTCTCTAGCAATACGCTTCAAAAGCTTAATGACGACTTTCCGGGATGCAGTGATCTGAATTGATTGTTCGAACGGATTAGTTCTTGGTGGTCAACCATGATCAAGAAGGGCTGGTTTTGGCGTAAACGCATAGAGCTAGTATTGAAGCAATGCTGAGCTATCAATTCCGCGAGGGTGTTCACATTGCTTTTAATGAGAGCGATGTTGTTATTACGACCCCTTATGCCACACGACTGAATTCAATTCAACAAAGCCTACATATTGATCGTCCAACTGATGCGCTGAAGATTCTTTTAAGAGATCTATTAGATCGTGGGGTTAGTCGAGAACAGCATTTAGAGCTTCTCGGTCAGCTTGAAGGCTTTTACACGAAAGGGTTGCTTTCGGTTGAGCTCGTTGGTTTAGAGGGTGCTGCGATTTCTCTTAATCCCGTGAAGTCTTTGCTTCGCCGAAAGAATGCTCCAGGGGGTGACTATCGCGTTAGGTTTTCTAGATTTGTCAATGTTCAGCCTTTAGTTGATGGGCTAGAAATCACATCACCGTTGTCATCTGCAACTGTTCGTCTGAAGGATCAACGATTGTTCCCGATCCTGATGCAGCTTGTTTTGGCGTGCGATGAGGCTACGCTCAAAGAGGCTCTTCCCATTGATCTACGTTCGCATTATGCGGATATTATTTCACTATTGTTGAGCTCAGATATTGCAGGAGTTTGTGATGGTCAAGGTGTCGCAGATATTGATCAAGAAGCTGTTGAGGCGGGCTGGACGACTGAAGATCTTGCGTTTCACTGTCATACGCGTGAACAGATGATTGATGTCTGTCGTTATCAAGCAATCCCCACTTCAAACAATACAAATCAGCTACCTGCGAAGCATCAAAGAATCATTCTCTCTACAGCAGCTCTTCCTAGTCCTTCCCGGATTAATCACAACCTGAGTTTTTTTCAGGTCGTTCGCGAACGTAAAACAATCCGTAGGTATCAGGAGCAGCCGGTTACTGCTGCGGTGCTAAGTGATTTCCTCTGGCATTCCATGCACATACGTGAGGAAATTCTTTGCGATCCGGGACTCTCTCGAGCCTATCCAGGCTTGTTGAGACCTGTCGCCAGCGCTGGAGCCCTTCATTCCATAGAGCTCTATTTGTGCATCAACCGATGTATCGGCCTTCAGTCCGGGTTTTATCACTACGACTCGTGCAATCACTCTCTGGGAAAGCTCCGTGACCTTGGTGAGCCCTGCCTGCAGATGCTGGACCTTGCAGCTGCCTCGACCTGCCGTGCACCTCAAGTGGCTTCTGTTTCACCGGGACTGGGCCAGCGACCCGATGTTCTTGTTGTCATGTCTGCCCGGTACGGCAGAAATGCAAGTCTTCATCAGCAAACTGGTTTGTCTTATGCGTTGATCCTTAAAGATGTCGGGTCGATCTACCAGCAGCTTTATTTGGTTGCGACGGCTCTCGGACTCGCGCCTTGTGGTCTCAGTTTTGGAAGCAGCGAATTGTTTGAGCAGGCATCAGGTCTTTCCAGTCGGCTGGAATGTTCCGTCGGTGAATTCATGATCGGCAACCCACTATCCACGGATGGCTATGGCTTAAGAGCCGGCTCTGACCTGAGGCCTTAAAGCCTGTCTTGGCGAAGACGCCTCATTGTGTTTCTGGGCATCATTCGATTGTCTTGAAGTGAGGGCATCCGTTTCCCTGGCTGTCGTGCACGCGGGTGATAGCTGATCAGCACCATGCCAATCAGAATCAGCATGATGACTGCTCCGGCTCGAAGCATCTGGAGCATCAGCTGATCTCGTCTTCCAGCCCAGGTTGCACTACGCCCTGCTCGAGCGGCAACAACTCCTCGTCGTCGCTGGCTCTGCTGCGTACCGGCGCATTGAAACCTCGAGCGCGTGGATTTTTCACCTCAAACGGTCCTGGTGTCCCGGCCGGTACCGCCAGTCGCAATGCAAAAGGGTGGTCTCCTGGCAGGACATCTCCGATCGATCCCACCCGCGTGCGGTTCTGAAGCACCGGTTCACCGCTGCGATCCAGGATCCGGGCATAAACATCGGTGTCCACAACCGAGTTACGGCTGGGGTTGTTGACGTTTCCGCTCAGGACGTAACAGCTGGCTCCCTCAGGACTGCTGATGTTGCTGCGCTGGCTGTTGCTGTTGCTTGGCTGGGAGCCAGGGTCGGAAGCGTCGCAGGGAGCAAGGGTCACTGAGGTGAGCCGCAGGTCTGCAGCCCATGCCGGTTGCGCCATCAGCAGGAGGGCAACAAACAGCAGTGAGAACAGACTTCTCAGCATGGGACCCAGACAGGATTGGCGGACGTTATCAGGCCTTGATCGGCCCCGCGAGCAGAGAGAGCCGGCTGTCGCTAGAAGAGGGCGAACTTGAGCGTCTGACGCATTCATTTCATGCAGAGCCCTTCGTCGATGCGATCGGTCAACCCAGGAGGTCCTGAAGGCGGCCTGGTGGCGATCGTTGCCCTTGTTCTGGCCGGTTTGCTGCTCTTGGGTCAGGCGCTGTTCGTGGTTCCAGCCGGTGAGGTTGCGGTGATCACCACCCTTGGCAAGGTGAGTGGGGTTCCGCGTCAGCCAGGACTCAACGTGAAAGCACCCCTGGTTCAGCAGGTCTGGCCATTCAGCATCAGAACCCAGGTGAAACCAGAGAATTTCGCCACGCTCACCAAGGATCTTCAGGTGATCCAGGCCACAGCCACCATCAAATACGCCCTGCGTCCGGATGAAGCGGGTCGTGTTTACAGCACGATTGCCAGCAGTGATCGCGATGTGTATCCCCGCATCATCCAGCCTTCGCTGCTGAAGGCTCTTAAGTCTGTGTTCTCCCAGTACGAACTCGTCACCATCGCTTCGGAGTGGAACGATATTTCTTCGCTTGTGGCTTCAACGGTTGCTGAGGAACTGGACCAGTTCGATTACGTGAAGGTTGTAGGTCTGGATCTCACCGGTCTGGAAATTGGTCAGGAATACAGAGCTGCGATTGAGCAGAAACAGATTGCTGAGCAGCAGCTGCTGCGCGCCCAGACGGAGGTCAAAATTGCCGAACAGGAAGCATTGCGTTACGACACGCTCAACGAGAGCCTCGATGATCAGGTCCTCTACAAACTCTTCCTGGACAAGTGGGATGGCCAGACCCAGGTTGTTCCTGGACTGCCAGGAGCTTCCGGCAGTACCCCACCGGTGATTGTCGGCCGCAAGTGATGCTGATCCAGTCTCAGGCTCTTATCAGGCCATCCGCACCTAGGAGGGATGTCCTCCCTGTCGGATGGCTTCTGGGGCCGCTTTGGGCATGAGTCAACGCGCAACCACAGGTCTCTTGCTGGTGCTCTTGTTGGGTTTCATCACCCATTGCGCGGCCCGTACGCGGGTCAGGGTTCAGTACAGGGTGTTGCCGCAGCAGGGACCTTTGCCACAAGGCCCTGCACCCTCACAGCAGCGCAATTCTCTTCCAGGTGTGCTGATGTGACGCTGAGTGTCATTGGCGGGGGATATGGAGGCTTCCATCACGAATGCGCTGGGGAAGAAAAACCGTTGGATTTGAATCTGCTCGTCAGGTTTGGTTAGCGGTGGAGTACCCCTCTGGAGGTTCACCATGTCCATGAAGCAACTGGAGACTTTTCTCACAAGGGCCAACGGCAATGACAACATCCGCCAGGAGGTTGAGCAGTGTGCTGGTGATACAACCTGTGTTGCCAAGGTGGGACTGCGCCATGGTCACAAGTTCTCTGCTGCAAACTTCAGCCGCTGGCAACGCGAGCACAAGTGATGATTTGGGCCGCTGCTTGATGAGCGTGCGGCCCTTATGTAACGGCACGTTGACGACATCCACGCCTTCTTCGCTGAAGCTTTTAGAACCCGCGTGTCGGACTCTTGAATGCTCCATGCAGATCAGCTTCAGCAGTGAACTGGCACATTCAATGGCTGTAATGCTTCTGGAATTGCACGCTGAACTAGAAGAGTTCGCATACCAGCATGACCAGGCCGCCGATGCGGCTGATCAGCTGACCAGCAATTTGCTGGGAAGCGCCTCTCAAGCCTGATCAGGATCCACAGGCAGTCCGCGCACAGCCAGAGCGATTTGTCTTGCGAGAAGCAGTCCTGGATAGAGCCGATTTGCTCGTCCTGAATTGCTGAACAAACCATTCAGCAGGCGCAGCAGAGGATCGCTGGGTGACAGCTGTTGGCAGAGCATCGCGATGGCTTCACTTCCATGCCAGATCTGTTCTTCATCCATCAAAACGGCGCCGTTGCTGAGATTGAACCCTTTGTTGCGTAGTTCAGCTCTCAGTGCATGGTCACTGCGCCCATCCCTGATTACCAGGTCGGGCAGACCACCCATGAGTTCACTGCGCTGGGCGAAATGCCTGCAAAACGGGCAGCCGCCGTCGTAGACGAGAGTGAGAGCCATGCGGACATCCTGGCGTGCTCAGCTGGCCTTCAGCGGACTTGCAGCAGACTTTGAGCGGTTGATTCGGACCAGGGTCTGAGGTCAATTCTCTGTTCAGCTGAGTCAGGCTGCACTCTGAACGGTAGGTTGATGCGATCGATTAGACGGATCGCTTCGGGCTCGAATGGCAGAAAAGGAACTCCTCAGAGAGGTGGCACTTGAGCTCTGGGGCTCAGTCAAGAAGCTGCGTCCAGGCCTACCAAGGGAGTCTCGGCTTGAGCTCACCCTCAAAGCCCTGATGGTGATCGGCGACCTGCATGATCAGGTGCAGGCGGCGGTGGTGGTCGGCGTGATCGCTGAACAGGAACCCCCTGAGAACGAGCCTGAAGGCCAGGACGTGACAATGTCTGCAAACTCCGCAGACTCTGCCCCCGAAGTCGAACAGACACCTGACGGCCGCCGGGTGGTGCGTCGGCGCTCCCGTTCCACCGGTTGAGTTGAGAGCTCGAGCCGGTCGTCCTTGAGACAGCAGTGTTGGATTCTGGCTTTCCTTCATTGTTGTTGCTATTTGATCGGGTGTGGATTGTTATCCGATCGGATGCCTTCAAAGACTGTGAAAATTCAGTGATTCCTGCCCTCTTTGAACTGAGCGTTCTGGACTTCATGTCAGCGACCATGCTGCGCTAATGAGTGCTGGTCTCTCACGTGAATCGCTCAAGGAGCGACAGAGGTATGCGGACTGGTATGAGGAAAAACCTTTGCAGCAACAGTTGCTGATCGATGAGATTGCTGAACAGACCTACTACATTCTTGGGGAAGTTCAGAACAATTTATTTCTCGAGCTTTTAATGCAAAATGGAATTGATACCGCTGATCAATTTGTTGATTCTTTTTGCGTTGAATACGAGGGTGTTGTTGAGTCTGATGAGTTTATAGTTATTGTTTTTGAGGGAAATTCATACCTTTTTCGAAGGTTGTGTAGCCGCTCTCAATAAAAACTCGAATTGATTTCTGTGGCTGTTACTAAGCATTCCAGCAGTCAATGTTGTTTAATCGCTCTCATTGCTTCTCGTTGATGGGGCTGCGCCGGATTGCACGGATCAACCATGAGACTTTTCTTGAAACAACTCATTCAGGAAAAATGAGTTGAGCTGTCGTCGTCAAAGGTTTGGGATGGATGAATGTGGTTGAATGTAGTGGCCGCCGAATTCATTTGCCAACCTTTGGAAAGGAAGATCAGAGTGCTTCGACTGGTCTCTTAGCTCCTAGAGTGAATTCATTTGCCACCATTTCTACCGTGTCAGAAAAGAAAAGGGACTGGTCTTTTTATTGGTGGCTGGCTTTTCTTGTCATGGCATTTGTTTCCATGGTGAAAGAGGGAGTCATTATCCCTAATGCTTATGCAGCAATCATCTTTGCTTTTGGAGCAGGCTGGAGCGCTGCAAACTTGAAGAATAAAAGATGACTACTTTCTTGATGGTCATCCACCGCTGCTGAAGATTCGGTGAACGTTGGATGATCGATGACGCGAGGTCAGACAGATGACCACAGCACTGCGTTAAGGAGGTACGGAGGTGTTCTGCAGGAGCCAGAGAAGGATCTTCAACGACTGCTATCTGAACCTTCTCTAAGGCAGAAAATTGAATAGCATCCGGCTTCTGCTATCACGCCAGACGGCATAGACCTATCACCTGCGGAGAATATAGAGCTCTTGCAGCCAATAGAGATTTCAAGGACAGACCTTTGTTATCTGAAAGGTGGCACTCAAGAAATATGAGATAGCAAAATGTGATGGGCTCCAATTAAGCGCAACACGAGCCCTGTTTCAGCAGTTCGATTGTTCTGTTGAGATGCAGAGATTAACTAGCTCACCCGAAAGCCGTGGACGCCATGGCTCCAGGGCATTAAAAACCCCGCACTTGGCGGTATGTGATTGGTTTGATGTTTATATCGGGTGATTGATAGGGACACCACTTCCCGACCATATTGTCAATGACAATCTCTAATCTTGCTGTTACTATTACTTTTACTGCATAGACGAAAGCTGAACTTGAACAAGACAAAACCTATTTTTGACTCCACTTTACGCGCTAGCTTTAATGGCTTGAGCTTTATGCCAAAGCTATTTGCTTTGGGTAATAACTCTTTAGCTCCGGCTCTGAGGCTATACGAAAACCATATCGAGTATTGCGGAGCGTTTGGCTTGAGTAGCTGTAACTATGAGAATATAACAAAGATTGACACCTTTACGATGCTTTTCACTAAATCAGTTGTCTTATACTTTGAGGACACGTCAATAACTTTTTCCGGTAATTTTTACGATGATCAGAGCAGAATGGCGTGCCTTAGGACTTTTTTAAATAAAAGATGTCTATTAACAGAAGCAGCACTAACGGTTGCTGGCGTATTGAAGCAATAGAAATATCCTATTTACTTGTGAATGTACAGTCGGGAGATCGATAGCGACTACTCAAAGCCACCTGCTTTTCCCTTTCGGGTTTTGTATAGCTCTCAGCCCCGTGTTCA
>CESF01138860.1_pt1 | contig 10473 bp, 11 predicted proteins | sample 356331 | NCBI WGS metagenome assembly CESF01 (sample SAMEA2621779, study PRJEB7988) | marine metagenome | biome: marine biome (ENVO:00000447); feature: surface water layer (ENVO:00002042); material: "saline water (ENVO:00002010), including plankton (ENVO:xxxxxxxx)" | depth 5 m
GGAGACAACAAAAAATAATTTATAGAAAATTTAGAAAAAATAAGAATATATTTCTATATTTTCAAATCAGCGATGAAAAATGCATGAAACGTGCAAATTCTGGGTCCAGGCTTTAAGTTCGTTTTATTAATTACTTATTTTATGAATTTAAAGAATATGCGGAAGAGTCAAAAAATAAAAGACGTAAACTCTGTTTTCTCAAACCTTGGATTTATATTTATCATTAATCATTTTTATAAGATCTTGTCGTTTTTCATTGGTAACCCGTATCCAATCCGCATATTGGACGTATTGATTGTCAAATTCTTCTTTTTGGCTTTTTTCCCGAATCTTGGCTTTCATATCACACAATGTATGATTTGCTTCGGATAATTCATGAAATAAGATGTCTTCTTTACATAGATCTGGATAATTCGTCTTGATTACATTCAATTCACTGGATATAATTTTATAGTCTTCGTCATTTTGACATCGTTTCAGTTTGATTCTTAAACGAGTCATTATATCTACCATTTCTCCGAAACTGCGCTCGTGTTTATCATTCATTATAAATGAATCATATAAAATTCTTTATATCATTCATTTTTATCTACTATTTTATGTTCTATTTATATCGCAATGTTTACGATATTTTTATCACTTTTTCGTCTGTTAGGGCGTTTACCTTTTCCGCTACCAACCGAAAGGGTTTCCAAGTCTTCCACAGAAATGGTACTGTCTTTGTCCACTTGAATGTTTGTGGTTTTTTCATTGCTCCCTAAATTAGACAATAAACTATCTATATTATTTGGACCCTTCATTTCACGGCGCATGGGTGGAGCAGATGGCGGGATGTCTGGGCGCATGGAGTTATTATATTGTTGAGGCTGGGAAGATCGATTCGTATTGTCGGGTCCGTGACTCATTCCCGCGTCATTCATGAAATTACTTAATCCAGGACTGGTTTGTTCCATGGAACTCATGGCGGCTTTGGTAAAATGATTCATCAAATCCGGATTTTGTCGCATAATGTCATCCATACCAGGCAAGGCAGATTTGAACATGGTATTCGTCATATGAATCATAATACCAGATGATGCCAATTGGAACAACAGTTTGATTTCCGGCGCCATCTTGGCCTTGGATTTATATTTTTGATGAAGCTCCGCAAAAATCTCATCAAAGTCATCAATGTTTTCATTGATTTGTTCCGACCAACCATCTAATTTAATATCAAATGGATCAAATTTGTTATTTAAAAACTCCAATCCAGTAATCATGGTAGTTAAGATTTTTCCTTGAAATTTCATGGAATTTTGTTTTTCTTTTTCATTCATGAGAAACTCATATTCTCCTTGCATTTCACTCAAATCCGAATCCATGGTATATTTTTTACTCAATGTTGCTCCTTTTGATTCCAAAGTCTCCAATTTTCGTAAGATTTCAAATTTATCCTTCAATAATTGTTCCTTACTTTTTTTACTTGCTTGAACCCCAATATCATCTAAATTTACGGAATTAATATCTTTAAATCCATCCCACGTTTCGGTTTTATTCTCCATTTCACTCGTCGCCTTGGCAATCTCAATTTTTGGTTTGTTTTGAAAACTATCTTTTTCTTGATATTTTACTTCTTTATTTGTAGTGTCTTCTACCACATTGCCGATCGTATCCAATTCTATTTCCAAATCCTTCAAACTATTTGAACTAGATGGTTTAGAAGAAGCATTTTTTACTTTTTCATTCATGAGTAATTCAATGCCGCTTCCAAAATTTGCTTCTTTTAAATCACCTCCACTATCTAATGATATTTCTTTGCTTGTTGTACCAAGACTGTTTCCATCTAAGTTAATTTCTTGAATATCTAAATGGACTTCGCTCATTTATTAATTTCATTTATATTTTATCTTTAAACTTTAACTCATTTCATAATAAATTCTTGAACGCCTTCGTAAAAAGACGAAGTTAAATTCCCCTGTTTTTGAATATAATCCAGTGCTTGTAATAAACAATCTGCTAAATCATCTTGTTTTTTATATGACGAATAGAATTCTATCATATTGTAATAGGTTTCGCATAAGGTTTTTGTAATTTGTTTGCTTAGTTTTTTTCGTTGAGCATAAGTCGTTTTTACTTTATTTCCCAAAAAGGGTTTTAATTTATGAACGGCATTGTAATTGATAATAGACGAAATATCATAATTGCGCATGACAAAATACATGTTAATCATTCCTTGAATGGTTTTCATCTTAATGGCATTTTGGCCGATTTGATTTTCAATCAAAACCAAAGATACATCAAATTCCGGTAAAATTTCATCAAATTGATTACACAATGATTTACCAATACAAGTATTTTGAGCGGTGTTTGCTTTTTCATGTGGTTCAATGAGTTCGAGTACATCCCATTTTAGAATTTCATGATTATCAATATCATGTACCTGAATAATGACATAGGCTAAATTTCGTATACCCACATCTATAGATAATAAAATCATATATACATTAGTTCATCTTATTTTAATATACTTTCTGAAATGTATATTAAAATAATTAAATTAAACATTCACTTTTTTATATTGTTTGACCCGTAGGTCCGCTAATTGGACTCGCGACAAATAGAGTTGCTTTGTTTCATTGGTTTCAAACCCTTTGGGTTGTGCTTTACTTTGAACGTTGTCAAACAAATAAGGACCTGCATTTTTATAAGGAGTTTGATGAAATTGTTTTACTATATTTTGTTGTAAAGCATTTTGTTTATTATACTTCATGATGCCGGTCGCATTGTTTACAAGATAGCGACGATAGTCTTCATTGGATGATACATTTGCACCTGCTTTGAATTGCGATTCAAACATGGCATTTGGAGTATAACTAGATATAAACCGAGCATCGCTCATTACAATAGGTTGTTGATTCATATAGTAAATCCATAGATTTTATATTTTTATTATAGATTAATTATTATATTTATGAAATATCTGTGATTTCGGAATTGATTTCAATGACAGGAACGACTTCTTCGATCTTAATATCTTGTACGATGTCTTCTATAACATCGCGTACTTCGGTACTTTCTTCGCTATCTTGATTTTCTTCTTCTTGTTCGCTTTCTTCTTCTTCTTGTTCAGAAGATTCTTCCGTGTCATCCACTTTTACAACTTGTTCGATGACTTCTTCCTTTTGAGTCGTCATTTCCGTATACATATCAATAAGTTCTTGTTTTTTTGCACTTTTTTTGATATCAGAAACACCGTTTTCTTCTAAAAGAGACCGAATCTCGCGAACAGTTAATTTTTCAATATTTTCCACGGGAACAACTTCTTCATATTCAATGGTCTTTGTTTCACCTTCTTCGCTTTCATCATCGCTATCTTCACTGTCATCGCTGTCACTATCATTTTCTTCTTGTTCTTGTTCTGGTTCTGGTCCATCTGGATTCAATTGAGTTAAATCCAAACCATTCAACAAGTGAAACGTTTCCGCGTGTTTATCCGGTAATCCCGACGAAATACCACCCTGAGGAGGACCTTGTTGTAGAAGTTGAAATAAGATCTTGGCTTGTTCGGATTGTGACAATTCCAAATTGTCAATCTTTCTTTTAAAATAAAAACAAATCATAGCAACAAGTAGTAAGTTTACAAGAACTCCAATAAAAAAACTGGATATGTCTAACAAACTCGAGAATCCACTCATATTAATTTATAGAGGGATGTTATATTTAAATAACTTTTTGAACGAAATACTTGTTGTTAAAGATATCATATTTATAGACTCACTCTTTATATTTTTTATAGGGAGTAACAATGGATCCGTTATCACATGATACCTCTACGTTTTGGGTTCCACAGCTATACGTTTGATTTGATGTATCAAACGTACCCCCACAATCCTTTAATTCTAAACAATCATTTTGATTCGGATCACAAATATAGGCAGGACAAACCATTGTGCCATTACTTCCATTGCTACAATCGTTCAAATAATCTTCGGCTTGTTTGCAATTACCCCCCCATATGTCGCTTTTTATATCTCCAACAGTCCAAACCGCTTCATCACATTTATTCAAATCACAACTTCGAGTCCACAATTCACCTTTTTCATCATTATTTCCAGTACTTGATGTTGTATCTGTGGTAGTACTATGCGTCCCCGAAACATCTGTATCTGAACTATCCGTCCCCGAAACATCTGTCCCCGAAACATCCGTCCCCGAAACATCCGTCCCCGAAACATCTGACGAAGAGTTATCACTGAATAATATCATTATTAAAACAATAACCAACACTAAGATACATATAATATACAATACTGAATTCAATATGGAATCCATATAGTATAGAATTAGAATAAAAATATTTGATATTGTATTAAATGTTCTAATGTAAAATGATATTTATTATGAATATTCTTGTTCTTGTTGAATTATTTCGTTAATTTGAACGATAATATTAAAATCATCTAATTCTTCATTATAACGACCATTTCCTTCTTCAATCCATTGACGTATCAAAGCTCCCAAGTTAAATCCAAACGACATCAATAAACGAACTATTTTTCGATAGATCATCAGTTTATCTTCGGAATGAACTTCGTTTAATTCGATTCCCAAAATATCCGAAATGCTTTTTAAAAAGGTATACATTTCAAGATTGCTTTTATCTCCCAGAAATATTTGTTGTATGATTTTTCCAGTGATTTGTTTTGTTAAGTTTGGCATCTTTGGTACTTCCGAACATATTGTGGTTCGGCATAACGGGCAATTATTATTTGATTGAATGACATTTTCACAAAAACAAGAAGTGTGAAATACATGTCCGCAACGCAATATTGTCTTATTTATATCTTCTGTAATACTATCCATACAAATTACACAAGATACATCATTTGTTTTCATATTTGTTGTGTTTAAAGAATGCTTTTTAACTTCATCTATTTTTCGCAAGTCCCCGTTAACTCTATTTTCTACGTTTGGTACGCAGTCACAGAAATCACACATTTGTCTTTTGTATTCCATTTATAATTAGTTCAAATAAATTCAATTTTTAGGTTCCATCAATTCATCAGGGTAGTCCAACTTCTGTAACACCTGATATCCACCATGAACATGACTAATTCCATCTATGAGTGTATATGTATATTGAATATCCTCATTCTTTGTAAGTACCTTCATTTGTTGATTTTTCACATTGCACTTTTCATCTTTATCATATTTTTCACAAAGATCCAAATAATGCGTGGTTAATACATAATCCACATGATCCTTATGAAGATTTAATCCATTTAAGTATATGTTTGCACAAAGTACGGCGTCTTCTGGATTCGTACCACTATAAATTTCGTCAAAAATACACAAATGTCTTTCCTTTTTCTTTTTCTTTATAAATTCAAAAATGTTTTTACATCTTCGTGCTTCTGCTTGAAACAAACTATCTCGATTGGACGTATCTGGAATATTCAAATAAGAATGAAAATGATCGTATACTTTTGTTTTACATTTTTGATAACAACCGACCCCAATACTTTGTGATAAAAATAAATTAATAATCGTAGATTTGATGAATGTGGTTTTCCCAGACGCATTTGGACCACTAATCATTATATTTTTATCGAAGATGACGTCATTTGGAATTTTACTAGGTTCACGCAAATGAGCTAAATAATACATTTGTTTCATTTGTGTATTTTTACTTTTGCGACTTGATTTCAAAAACTTACACTTATGAAGACGTCTTGTTCGAACGAGTGTCGATAACTGGTTCATATCTTTATTGTATTGATTCAAATAGATCAAATACATAATGGTATCATGATAATCGTTGTTATAAAACAATTCAAAATGATATTTCATGAGCAACCCAATTTTCGCACATTTTTCATATTTATGTTGTTCTTTTTTTAAAGTCGCAATTGCGACGCTCATATCTTGTATTTTATCCTGATACACGAGCATGGTTCGATTGAAATCTTTATAGTGTTTTAAAGATTTTGTTTTTTCATGGACACTTTTGATCAATAATCCCCCATCTTGTAAAAAGGTACTATATTTATCATTTAATTCTATCATAAAGGTTGTATTTTTAAAAAACTCCACGCAACTCACGACATTGTTATAGATACTCATTCCATAAAAGAATAAATACACAAGTGCATACATTTTTTGCTGTAATGTACCTTTACGAAAATGAATCAGATTTTTAACAACCGCATTATTGAGAATAAGGGTTTTCACCATTTGAATATATTGTTGAAACGACATTTTTATCCCTTTAAAATAAAAGACAAAATAGGGAATAATGAGTCCTAATAATGGAGCAAATAAAGACAACAATGGACTACAAATATTATATAGTGCTAAAAATTGTAAAAAACCCACCACCGTATTTAAGTAAAACATCCGTTTAAATTGAATGTATTGATATTTGGATAAGAAATTTTGTTCGTTTTTAAAGGCAATATATTTACCAGCAAAAGATTCAATGTGATTTGGTTGGACGGATTGATACGATTTCAGTAATTTTTGAGAATCCTTCAAGAAAGACGTATTTGTAGTATACAGACTACTCCATTTATTCACCAATAATGATTCTTGTTCGTTTGAAACATCAGGTGTTTTATTGGTTAACAGAAGAGAAAATAAGTTATTTTCTTCACTGAATTCTATGTCTTTTTTAGTAGTATCGTTTAATGTATTGTACTTTGTATATTCAATGGGTAGTTTGAAATCGTAATTTTTTAGATATACGGAATTCGTCGTTTCATCGTCTACAAATTCTTGTTTATATAATTCTTCATATTTATCCAAAAGAACGTCCATTACTTTATGCTATAAATGTTTTTTTATACTTTAACGTAAAAGATTAACTAACTATGAAATATATTTAAATATATATAGATAAGTGTATTAACAAAACATGGTTTCTGTGACCTCAGTAAGTGAAGCAGAATCAACGCCAAGTCTTGAATATAGTTATGAATGGTTTAGTCAGCTTTCCACGCAACTAGATCGAAAAACTGAAAGATTGCCAACAGAAGCATTTACGTTAATTCGAAGTATAAAAAAGAAACTTCATATTAAAGAATTTAACCAATCTATTCGAAACGATAGTATATATAGGAAAACAAAGTCATTATACAGAAAAGAAAATGATGTGATTCATGATATTTATAAAATATTGAATAAAATTACGGAAAAAACATATGAAAAATTGAGTGAAGAATTGATCGTCATTATTGACAACTTGATGGAGAACCATTCTACACAAAAAGAAGACATTTGTAAGAAGTTTTTTGAAATCATAAGCAACAATAGCATTTGTTCTAAAATGTACGCAAAATTATATTGTAAAATGATTGAAAAACACGAAGTGTTTAAAGATATATTTCAAGAACACGTCACACAGTACTTGGATAAGTTTAAAAATATTACATATGTGTCTGCAAATACAGATTATGACCAATATTGCGTGTATGTGAAACAAATCGATGCCATGAAAAATTTCACATTGTTTTTGAATCAATGTGTCTATTATTCCATATGTGGTTTAGATGAAATCATTGATATTATTCTCTATTTTCAATCTCAATTGATAGAACATATGAAAGACGAAGAACATATTTATGAAAACGAACAAATGACAGACTCGTTGTATTTATTTATAAAAGATATAACAGAGCTTCTTTTATTTCACGAAAAATGGGAAGAGATTGAAAAAAACCACCAAACATTATGTGCGTTCCAAGGACCAGGTAAAAACAATAAAATTAAATTTAAGTTGATGGATATTTCAGATTGTGTATCTAATAAAAACAAATGATACTATTAAATTATTGTAATGAATAAATGATTTAATATAATGTTTTTATATATCATATATGAGTACACGAATCAAGTCCGTGTTAGATTCCAGTTTAGATTATGATTTTTTATTTGCAAAAGATACTAAATTAGATTCAAGGGATAATGATATTGAAAGCGATGTATATGAAATTCGTATATTTGGTAATACTCATCATATTGTAATAGGAAACAACTACGTTCATGCTGACAAAGAAAATATAACTTATTTTATTGTATATTTACTATATGATTCAAAAGTAGTATGTAAAATAGGAGTCTATGAAATAGATACCGCCAAATTAGAAAAAAATACAAACCGGACATTTGACTTTACGAAACTGGATCTTTTATTGGATCAATCTTTTTATAAAAATCCAGATAAATTGAATCCATTTATTATGAAAGAACAAGAAGGTGTAGAAGAAGAAAAAGAAGATGTTGTAGAAGAAGAAAAAGAAGATGTTGTAGCAGAAGAAAAAGGTGTAGCAGAAGAAAAAGAAGATGTTGTAGAAGAAGAAAAAGGTGTAGCAGAAGAAAAAGAGAATGATTCACCAACCTTTAACGAATGGTTAAAAACAGAAGGACATAGTCCTTTGAAGGCAATGCCGTCAAAACAAAATTCGAGTCTTGAACAATGGACGAAAGAACAAGAATGGTCGCCTAATAAAGGATATAATGGTTTGAAAGGAAACACAAAAGAAAGTGGAGCAGAAAATCCATTTTTATCTTGGCTTGAAGAGAATCATCGTACAAAGAAAATAGGAAAATCTAAAAGAGCAATGTATAATATATTTATCAATTTTCTAAAGATAGATTCAAGTTTAGATAAGGAATATGAAAATTATTTCGACGTAAAAAAGTCAGAAACGAATAAATTAACGATTGAATATAATCCTGGTTTGCTTTTCGAAAACAAAAACAGAGATATTACACGCTCTATGTTGATTTTATTTGAATATTTATTGGATATAAAATTTGTTGAAGTAGATTCAAACCAAGATGTAAAAAGAGTAACCTTTTTGAATGATTTAGAAGAGACAAAATTAAACACATTCATACGGTCAAAGTCAAAATCAAGTTTAATTCTAAATCCAGTGTTCAAAAAATACAATCCAACCAAAATCGTTTTAGTGAAAGAAGATAAACCAAATAGTTATTCCATGGTAGAAGAGTTTGAAATCACTTCAAGCGACGAAACCAAAAAAACACTACTAGATAATATAAAAACACATCTACGTGAGAAACCAAATGAATATAAAAACATTAAACCATTTGTTGAAACTATAAAAATATGAAACTATTGAAAAATGAGCCTGTTATATAATGATTATGATACTAATATATCATAATCAATATAAAAATATAGACATAATACAAATAATTCATGTCAAAAAATAAAACAAAAAAAAGAAAAGATCGTATTGTATCACCTAAAAAGGATATTGAAATTATTCAGTTTTTGAAAAAGCACGTAAAGCAAATAGACGATAGTTATGATAACAAAAAGTTATCCAATTACATATATGAAAAAGTGGTTCAGTCTAAAAAAGAGAGTTCGCACGTATTTCACGAACAAGAACTATTTGATATGAAACCCATAGATTGTCCCCGTGGTGATTTTTTCACTCCAAACATTGAAAAATATATTAATGATACATTGCATTATCAATACGATATACGATTTACATATAAACATATTGATTTTTTCGTTCACGTTGTTTTTGACGGAACCATAAAGATACAGAAATACATTGATTATATCAAATGGATTGTTTGTCTTTGTCTTCGTGATAGTAAAAACACAACTAAACAAAATATTCAAATCACTTTGTATTTAACCGATTTAGAAAAAGCAATACCTAGTCATTTTCAAAACAACGTACAAGTCGAACACATAAACAGTGGGTTTTCATACTGGAATCACGAACTACAAGAGAAAAAAATATATATATATCGAAAAGAAGAATGGATTAAAGTACTGATTCATGAGTGTTTTCATATGTTTAATATGGATATCCCAGAACATATACATGGAAATACAAAACAATTTGAAGAATTATTTCACATTCAATCTGATTTTATCATCAACGAGTGTTTTGTGGAATTTTGGGCACGAATATTGAATTGTGCCTTATTTACATATGTATTAAAACCAGACATGAATACAAATGATTTCCATACCTTATTTTCATTGAATTTGAACGTAGAACGTTTATTTTCGTTGTTTCAAGCGTGTAAATTATTGGATCAATTTCAACTAACCTATAAAGATATCATAGATCAAAAAACAAAACATATTTGTAAATCGATTTATAAAGAAGACACAAATGCGTTTTCTTATTATGTACTCACTTGTATATTGATGAATTCCTTTCATAAAACATTGGAATGGTTTGATATTCATAACGATCATTTATTTCATTTTAAAAAAACAGAAGCACAAATACAAGAGTTTTGTCATTATATCAAAGATCTTGCGAAAGAACCAAAATTAATTCAATTATTTGAATCTTTAAATGCAGGTAAAATAAAAGATTCAAATCAAATGAAAATGACTATTTTTGAAATTACCATTTAATACGATTTAACTAATTCCGTTTTTACATTTTTCTTCGCTACTATATTGTGGAGAGCATGATACATCCTCTATTTTTA
>CESF01013873.1_pt1 | contig 10466 bp, 13 predicted proteins | sample 356331 | NCBI WGS metagenome assembly CESF01 (sample SAMEA2621779, study PRJEB7988) | marine metagenome | biome: marine biome (ENVO:00000447); feature: surface water layer (ENVO:00002042); material: "saline water (ENVO:00002010), including plankton (ENVO:xxxxxxxx)" | depth 5 m
TTATTCAATCTTTGATTGTCTATGCTAAGCTTTTTTTTTACACTTTTAAATAATTCTTATTGGTATATTTACTTCAATTTCAAAATTCCCATTTTCTATTAGATGATTTTTTATATATTTTATATATGTAGGAAGTGTTGTTATTTCATATCCTTTGTTTTTAATCCACTCATGATGAATATATCTTATTAAGTTAATTATATCTCCATATTCTCCACTATATTTAAAAACTGCACATAATGATTCTGGAATACTAAAAGTAGAGATACTATTATTTAGTTTTAATTCTTTTGGTATTGTTATTGCTGCCACATAATTACAATTTTTAAGAGGTGTAATACTAGGATTATCATGATGTAATCCTATCTCTTCATACTTATTGATATTATTTTGATAAGCTAAAGCTCTTAATTTTTCCCATGTGTGTTTTATATCTTTATTATAGCCTTTGTGTCGTATATAGGCACAGTATTTTTCTTCTTTTATTTCAATTGTTGCTTCCATATTTAGATGTTTAAAATATTTATTATCTATAATATTTTTTGAGTACTGATTAAATGCTCCATTTTTCCATTGAGTCGGAGTAAAATTAAATCTTTTTTTAAAAGCTTTTATAAATGATGAATGTGATGAGTATCCACAAGAATTTGATATTTCTGTAATTGTTGAGTGTTTATTACTTATTAATAAGTTTGCAGCTTTTTGTAATCTTATTGATGTAAGCATATTAGAAAAATTTTCTTTAGTTTCATTTTTAAATATTCTATGAAAATGAAATTTTGAAATACTATTTAAACTTGCTAACTCTTCTAATGTAATATTTGTTTCTATATTTGTATATATATAATGTAAACTTTTGTTTATAATATCTGCTCTTTGTTGTAATGTCTTTTTTTTCATATAATATTATATCTAATAATTAGCAATATAAGACAAAAAAAATGCAATATAAGATAAAGATATAAATAATGTATTCTAATATAATTGTTAAAAAAGGGATTATGATGAAAAGGTCATATATAAGAGAAATATTAGATGCAACAGAGGAGGATACAATCTCTTTTGCAGGAGGCCTTCCTGATAAAGAATTATTCCCATTAAATGAATTGTCAAAAGCTAGTAAAAAGGTATTTAAAAATGATGATTGTTTACAATATTCGAAATCTCAGGGGATAGAAAGTCTAAGAGAAAAAATAGCATCAATTTATACTAATAAACTAGGATTTAAGACTTCAAAAGAAGAAATATTAATTACTACAGGTAGTCAACAGGCTTTTGATATTATTTTAAAAAGTTTAAATTCTAATCAAATAATTGTTGAAAGTCCATCTTATATTGGTGCCTTAGGTGCATTTAAAATGTTAAATAAAGAAATAATAGATTTTAAAAAGCTTAAAGAATTAGAAAAACTAGTAAATAGTTCTAATCTTTTATATGCTATTAGTGACTATCAGAATCCTTCTACTAATGTATATAATAATAAAAAAAGAAAAAGTATTGCAAATATTTTAAGTGAAAATAATTCTACTTTAATAGAAGATGGTGCATATTGTTTTTTAAATTTTAAAAATAAAATAAAAGCTCCTATTTCAAAATTATATAGTAATTCTTATCATTTAGGTTCTTTTTCTAAAATTGTTGCTCCTGGACTTAGATTAGGTTGGATTAGAACAAAAGAAGAAAATATTAATAAATTATTAGCTGCAAAAGAATCTTTAGATTTACATACTTCAACTTTTAACCAAATGTTAATAGATGAGTATTTAAATTCAAATGACTTATTTGAGCATATATCTAAAATTAATGATGCTTATAATAAGAAAATGGAATATATGGCTAAATGTTTTAAAAAATATATTCCTTCTTTTAAATTTAAAAAGCCAAAAGGTGGAATGTTTATTTATGGTTCGTTTAATAGTGATTCTATGAAGTTAGCTAAGAAAGCATTAAAAGATAATATTGCATTTGTTCCTGCTGAAGTTTTTTATATAAATAAAAAATCTACTGAGGCTAGATTTAATTTTACAAATGAGAGTTATGAAAATATTAAATTAGGTATTAAAAAACTTGCAAATATTATAGCTAAAACTCAAAATTGAGTTTTAGCCTGCTAATGCTTTTTTTACATTATCATTTGCCATTGTTACATTCCATACAGGTTCCCACACTACTAAAGCTTCTGCTTTTTGTACTTTTGGTAATTCTCTTAAAACTGCTTCTTCAACCCAGTTTACAATCATTTGATGCAAAGGACATGCTTTTGTTGATAGTGTCATTGTAACAATTACTTCATAGTCTTCATTACAAGTAGCATCATAAATTAATCCCATTTCTACAAGATTAAAGCCAACTTCTGGGTCTAGAACTGTTGAAACCGCTTTAAATATTTCTTCTTTTGTATACATTATTTAAACCTTATTATAAATAGTAAATTTTTTAATAAAAAAACTGAAGCAATACATATAAAAGATGCTCCAGCTTTAAAAACTTCATCTGACATAAATAGTAATCCAAGGGCTGATATTACTACACCGATTGCTCCAAATACAAATTGGAAATTTGCAGCTTTAACTGGTACCATATCTGCAAGCATTGGAACTTTTTGTTTTCCTACTAAGGGCGAAAATTTCTCAAACCAAACTAAAAAAGGAACAATTTTATATAAATGGCCAATTATTACAAATGCAATAAAACCACTAAAAAATAGCCATACTGAGGTAAATAATAAAGGCTCATAATTTGTAAATATATAAAAAAATCCTAATATTATTGATATTAAAAAAGTTGCAAACGAAAAGAATAAAGAAATTACATAAATATCATTTTCTTTCCTTGCTCTAGTTTTGTATATTAGATAGATCTGATAAAAGTATATAGTTAAAGAAACAATACTTAATAAATAAGCTATTTTATCAATAATAGGAATAGTAAATAATGAAGATACTATTACAATACTTACTGATATCGTCATAATTATAACAGCATTGTTTAGTGGCTTTTGCGAGAAATTATGAGATAATCCAAACATTGGCAATAAAACTAATGACAAAGCCATTATTGTAATTACTATATATCCTAAAACTACAGAAAACACATGTGCTTTTAATAACTCTTCAATATGTGCATTTAATTGTCCGGCATATGTTAATGCCATTATAATACCAATTATTACACCTATTAAAAGAAAAAAGTTAGATACTAATATACTTTTTACTATATTTGAAAAATTACTTACATTTTTCATTGTTAAAAAGATTTCTGCTAGAAATATAAACATTGCTAAAAGTACTAATATCCCACCATACGGTAATAATGAACTAGAAAATGTAAATCCAAGTGCCATTAATATTGTACCAATTAAAAGTAATGGATATATTATGTAGTAGAATTCAACACTGAAATGTCCAACTTCCAATGTTACAGGTATTAATTGTGCCATTGCTCCAAATATAACCATCATAACAAAACCTAATAAATACATATGTGTCCATGAAAGTAAATTAGGACTATGAACACTTAGTTCACTTAGATTAATACTAAATAAATAAATAGTTGAAATTAAATAAAAAATTACTCCAATAATAAAATATGGAGCAATTAATTTAAATGGTGGTGCAAAATCTTGAGTTATATTCATCATTTAAAACTCTTTTTTACCCAGCACAAGTATTTTGTGAGAAATCTGTTTGTTGTCTTGTATTACTTTTATAAGTAAATATAATAATATGTTTTCCATCTTCTATTTCTTCAATTTCATAAGCATAATTTTGTTGAATTTTGGGAAATAAACCCATAGGTGGTTTATGATTAATCATCACAAGTTTTGAGTTTTTATCTAATAATTGTAACCCAGCCATTGCATTTACCATAGGTTCTGGTGGTCCAACTTCTGATGTATCAAAGTAATAATTTATTATACCATCTTTAATAAATGTATAAAAATCAACTGTAGAACCTTCTATTTCAATTTTTTTAGCGTCATTTGGTAATAATTGCATTTTAACTCCTAAATTTATATATACAGAATGATAATATTTTCTAATATTAAATACATTGATTACAGTCAATAAAAATGATAAATCTTATTTATTCATAAAAATTGCAGAATGTTGCAAAATAGATAAAAAATAAGCTTTGTTTATATTAATATTTACTTAAATTTATGTATACTCTGTTCTTAATTTTTAAAATAAGGATAAATTGTGAACTTTTTTAAACTAAAAGAGCATAATACTACTGTTAAAACTGAGCTCTCTGCTGGTTTTACAACATTTTTAACAATGATGTATATTGTTCCTGTAAATGGTTTCATCTTAGCAGATGCCGGACTTCCAATGGATGCAGTTGTAACAGCAACAGCAATAATAACTATCTTAGCAACACTTTTCTCAGGATTGTGGTCTAATACTCCAATTGCAATGAGTGTTGGTATGGGACTTAATGCATATTTCTCTTATGGCTTAGTTTTAGGTATGAAAATACCTTGGGAAACTGCTTTAGGTATTGTTTTTTTATCTGGTATTTTATTTGTAATTTTATCCTTAACTAATTTTAGAGTATGGATTATGACTTCAATTCCTATGAGTTTAAGACGTGCTATTAGTGCAGGTATTGGATCATTTATAGCTTTTATTGGTTTAAAGCAAATGGGTATGATAGCAAGTAGTGATGCTACCTTAGTTACATTAGGAGATTTTTCTAATTCAAATGTTCTACTTGGAGTATTAGGATTAATTCTTGCCTTCTCTTTTTATGCATATAGAATTAAAGGTGCATTTATTCTTTCAATTGCGATTACTTCAATAATTGCATGGGTTTTTGGATTAGGAGAACTACCCAAAGAAATTCTTTCTACACCAGCATCTATTAGTCCTATTTTTATGGAACTTGATATTTTAAGTGCAATTAGTTTATCTTTATTACCTGTAATTATTACATTCTTAATTACTGATATGTTCGATACCTTAGGTACATTAACAGGAGTAGGAACTCGTGCTAAATTATTCCAAGAGAATAATAAAAATGATAAATCATTACAAAAAACACTAGAAGCAGATGCAATTGCTACAACTGCTGGTGCTTTAATTGGTGTTTCAACAACAACTGCATTTATTGAGAGTGCTTCAGGAGTTGAAGAGGGTGGTAGAACTGGTCTAACTGCAGTATTTACAGCAATGTTCTTTGTAACTACTTTATTTATGTTACCTTTATTTAAAGCAATTCCTTCAAATGCAATTTATCCTGTATTAGTTGTAGTTGGTGTTTTAATGTTTACAGAATTAGGAAAAATTAATTTTGAAGATTCTGATTTAGCTACAAGTGCTGGAGCATTCTTAGTTGTTATTTTAATGCCTTTAACTTTCTCTATTACAAATGGAATTGCAGCAGGGTTTTTAGTATATACTATTATAAAATTAGCAAAAAGAGAATTTAAAGATTTAAATTTAGGTATTTTAGTAATAACATTTATAAGTGCATTAGCATTTATTTTATAAGGAATGATTTTGGAAAAACTATATTATAGTTATGATTTATTTAAAGAGGATACTCAAAAGTTAACAGATAGCTGTAGAGATTTTGAGCCAGACGTTTTATTAGCAGTTGCTAGGGGTGGGTTAACATTAGCTCATTTAATGGCACAAGCTTTGGATATGAGAAATTTATATACATTAAATTCTGTTCATTATGAAGGTGAATTAAAACTAGATACCTTTAATGTATTCAATATTCCAGACGTTTCACATGCAAAAAGGGTTCTAATAATTGATGATATTGTTGATTCAGGTGAAACAATGGAAGAAATTTTAAAGATATTAAAAGAAAAATTCCCAAATGTTGAGTTTAAACTAGCAACTTTATTTTATAAAAAAACTGCAGTATTACAACCTGACTATACTGTTAGAGAAGCTACACAATGGATTGATTTCTTTTGGGAAATTGACGTCAAATAATATTAATGAATCCTTTTTTTAGGATTCATAAGTATATAAAATATTACTTTTATATATATTTCTTACACTTTTACCTTACTTTTACATTCTACTTTGTATAATTAACAAAAATTACTTGGATAATTAAATGACATTTATAGATTTTAAGAAATTACTTTTAGATGCGGAGCTTACAATTCCAAAGTTTACTGCTTTAATTAAAGTTAGTGAAAAGAATATTCAGGCATATAAAAAGAAAAAAGAAGTTCCAAATACAATTGCATCAATTGCAGCTTGTTTTGCCCATATGAACAAACTAGGTATAGATTATAAAGTAATTATTGATGATCTAGAATTAGTAAAGAAAGAAAAAAAAGGTGCAGGTTTTTCTAAAGACAAAGCTGTAAAAACAAAAGAAAAAGATAAAACTAAAACTAGTTAATTTAAATAAAATATTTTATTAACTTTTTTTTGATATACTTCGCAAAAATTAAAATTTGGAAGTATTATGACACTTAATAAAAATAGTAAAAAATTCTTAGCAATTGCTTCATTTATGATGGCTCTTGCTATTGCTCTTGGTGCATTTGGTGCACATGGATTAAAATCAATTCTAACTGATTCAATGATGAAGGTATATAATACTGGAATTGAATATCATTTCTATAATACTCTTGGTCTTTTTATTATTGCTTTTTTGATTAACTTCTATCCAAACTCTAAAAAAATTCTAAGAAGTGCATGGCTTATTTTTATTGGAATGAGTATTTTCTCTTTTACATTATATGCATTAGCTTTTTTTTCAATGCCTATTTTAGGAGCAATTACTCCAATTGGAGGAAGTTTATTAATTATTGCATGGTTAATGACAACATATGGAATTTTAAAGGATTAATTATATGACAGCAATGACAAAGATTGAAGAAATACGAGATTCTAGATGGTTCTCTAATTTAACTACATTTATTATTATTGGATATGCATGTATTCTTGGATTTAAAACTTTAGATGAAGTTGAAACAAATTATAGTTTGTTTTTAAAGTTTGCAGATTACTTTGTAACAATTTATTTTGTATTTGAATTAGCTATTAAAATGGTTGCAGAAAAGAGTATTAAAAACTTTTTTAAATCAGGTTGGAATATTTTTGATTTTATTATTGTTGTAATTACACTTTTACCACTAGAATCATCAAGTTTTGCAGCAATTGCTAGACTTATGAGAGTGTTTAGAATACTAAGATTGTTTACTTCACGGCCTGAATTAAAAGCAATTATTGATATGTTAATTAAAGCAATTCCTTCAATAATTGATATTGTAATTTTAATGTTTATAATTTTCTATATATATGCAATTATAGGAAGTTTTTTCTTTGTAGATTTACCTTCTGGTTTATGGAAAGATTTCTTAATCTCAATGCTTACATTATTTAGAGTTCTTACATTTGAAGACTGGACGGATGTAATGTATGAGGCAATGGAAGTTTATCCTTGGGCATGGATTTACTTTGTTTCTTTTGTAATTATTGCGGCCTTTGTATTTTTCAACCTTTTTATTGCTGTTATTATTGGAGAGATGCAGAAACTTCAAGAAGCTGATATGAAAGAAGAGATTCATGAAGATAGTTTAAAACTTGATACTTTACTTCAAGAGATAAAACTTTTAAGAGAAGAAGTAAAAGAATTAAAGGATAAGGATAAATGAAAACTTTTAGTATATTAGGAACAGGCTGGTTAGGTTATGCACTAGCATGTGAATTAAAAGATAAATATAAAGTAAAAGTTTCAATAAGAGATGAAAGTAAAAAAGATAAATATAAAGAAGAAAATTTATTTCCATTTTTTTTAAATGAAGAAAATCTTGATTCTTTGGATGATTTATTAGAGACTAATTATCTTTTTATAAATTTTCCACCTTCTAAATTTAAAGATTATACAGGTTTTTTAAATAAAATTTATTTACATAAAAAAATAAAAAATATTGAAAAAATTATATTTATTTCTTCAACTTCAATTTATCCTGATTTAGATTATGTATTTAAAGAAGAGTTTGTTTTAAAAGATTCAAAGTCACCAAAAGTTTATGATGCAGAAATTCTTATAAAAAATAAAACAGATTTAATTTTTAGATGTTCTGGACTTATGGGATATAACAGAATCGCAGGTAAACGTTCAAGTTCTAAAATAGTAAATGATAAAGATATAAAAGTAAATTATATACATAGAGATGATGTGATAGAGGCAACACTTTTTGCAATAGAAAATGACTTAAATGGAATATTTAATTTATCAATTAAGGAACATCCTACAAAAGAAGAAATATATTTATTTAATTCAAAAAAATATGGTTTTAAAAAATCAATATTTAAAGATAATAAAGGTTTAAAAAATAGAATAATAGATGGAAGTAAAATAGAAGAATTAGGATTTAAGTATAAATACTCAAACCCTTTTGAATTTATATAAGTTGTTTAATTAGTATTAAAAGCTCTGTCTCCAGCATCACCTAAACCTGGTCTAATATAATTATTCTCATCTAATCTTTCATCAATTTGAGCAATATAAATATCAACATCAGGATGTGCTTCTTGAACTTTATTTACTCCAAAAGGAGAACCTAGTACATTTAAACAAATAATTCTTTTTGGATTTTTTGTTTTTAAGTATTCTATTCCATCAATTAAAGAACCACCAGTTGCTACCATTGGATCTAATAATAAAACAGTTCTACCTTCTAAATTAGGAATATTTTCATAAAATAGTTTACTTAATGAAGTTTCTTCATCTCTTTTCATAGCTAAGAAGCCACTTTTTGCATAAGGCAATGTTTTTAAAATACCTGTAAGCATTGGTTCTCCTGCTCTTAAAATTGGAACAAGTACTAATTTTTGTACTTCAATCATTTCTACATCTAATGGACCTTGCCATGTGTTAATATTTTGACTTACTGTTTCAAAGTTTTCTAAGGCTTCAGATGCAACAATTCTTGATATTTCTTCTATTGTTAGCCTAAATTCATTTGATGTTGTTCTTACATCTCTTAATCTATTTACAAGATGTTTTACAACAACATTTTTACTTTCTTTATACATAATGATTCCTAATTATTGGTTTATAAGCCTAAAAGTTATTTTAATTTTTAAACCTTATATATTACTAAAAAATTGCTTATAAATTGTACATTAATTAAATTTTAATTAACTGATATTTGGATATGATAAAAAAATTTTTAAATATAAGAGGTAATATGAAACCCACAGATTACAATTTTAGAGGAAAAGACTCTATTTTAGGACTACAATTTTTATTTGTAGCTTTTGGTGCACTTGTGCTTGTTCCCATTTTAACAGGATTAGACCCAAGTGTTGCATTATTTACAGCAGGTCTTGGAACTTTAGTTTTTCAATTTGTAAATAGAGGTGCAATTCCTCCAATCTTTTTAGCCTCTTCATTTGCTTTTATTGCTCCTATTTCTTATGGAGTTCAAACATGGGGGATTGCTGCAACTATGTCAGGACTTGTAGCTGCTGGGTTATTATATGTAGTATTAAGTACCTTAATTAGACTAAAAGGTGATGGTTTTATTCATAAATTGCTTCCAGCTGTTGTAGTTGGTCCAGTTATTATGTCTATTGGGTTAATTCTATCACCAGTTGCTGTAAATATGGCAATGGGTAAAACAGGTGATGGTTCAATTGTTTTAGTACCTTTTGAATCTGCAATTGTAATTTCAATGATTGCTTTATTTGTTACTGTATTTTTCTCATTATTAGGAAAAGGAATGTTTAAATTAATTCCTATTTTAGCTGGTATTATTATTGGTTATATAGTTGCATTAATGTATGGAATTGTTGATTTTACAGCAGTTTCAAAAGCCGCTTGGTTTTCAATTCCAAACTTTACAGCTCCTGAGTTTAATTGGCAAGCAATTATCTTTATTTTACCTATTGCTATTGCTCCGGCAATTGAGCATATTGGTGACATGTTAGCTATTTCTAATGTTACAAAAGAAGATTACTTAAAGAAGCCAGGTTTAAAAAACACTTTATTAGGTGATGGTCTTGCTACTTCTGTTGCTGCACTATTTGGTGGTCCTCCTAATACTACTTATTCAGAAGTTACAGGTGCTGTTACTATTACAAAAGCATATAATCCTGCAATTATGACATGGGCAGCAATTTTTGCTATTGCATTAGCTTTTATTGGAAAAATTGGTGGAGTTTTATCTACAATTCCTACACCTGTTATGGGTGGAATTATGTTATTACTATTTGGAATTATTGCTACTTTAGGTATTTCTACACTTATTAAAGCGAAAACTGATTTTACTTGTCCTAGAAATATGATAATTGTTTCTATGATTTTAGTATTTTCTATTGGTGGTATGACATTTAACTTTGGTGGTGTGCCATTTTCTGGAATTGGACTTGGTGCAATTGTTGGAATCTTATTAAACTTAGTGTTACCTCAAGCTACAAATAAGTAGCTTTATAGCTAGCTAGAAGAAAATTTTAGCTAGCTTCTTTTCTTTCTTTCTT
>CESF01048310.1_pt1 | contig 10458 bp, 10 predicted proteins | sample 356331 | NCBI WGS metagenome assembly CESF01 (sample SAMEA2621779, study PRJEB7988) | marine metagenome | biome: marine biome (ENVO:00000447); feature: surface water layer (ENVO:00002042); material: "saline water (ENVO:00002010), including plankton (ENVO:xxxxxxxx)" | depth 5 m
TTAAGAGAAGAGTTCCCAAATAAATATGTTGCTGTAAAAACAAATGTTAGAGGCGATAAATATGTACTTGTAAATGAGTACAAAAGTAAAGAACAGTAAATTGTTTGATAATAGTACAATTGTAGCTATTGCTACTGCAAATGGTATAGGTTCAATCTCAATAGTTAGATTATCAGGAGTATCTGCTCTTGATATTGCTTCTAAAATCACAAAAAAAACAAAATTTCAACCAAGACTTGCAACTTTAACTTCTTTATATAGTATTGAAGATGAAATGATTGATGAAGCTTTAATTCTTTATTTTAAAGCACCATTTTCTTTTACAGGAGAGGATGTAGTTGAGTTTCAATGTCATGGTGGAGTTGCTATTGCTAATATGATTGTAAATGAAGCTTTAAGAAGAGGTGCACGATTAGCAAACCCTGGTGAGTTTTCTAAAAGAGCATTTTTAAATAACAAGATTGATTTATCAAAAGCTGAAGCAATTTCAAAAATTATTGAAGCTAGAAGCGAAGATGCTGTTAAATTATTAGCAAGACAATTAAAAGGTGAGTTAACTTCTTTTGTAAATGATATTAGAGAAGATTTACTATTTATGTTAGCTTATACAGAAGTTTCAATTGATTATGCAGAAGATGATTTGCCATCTGATATTTTTGAACAAATTAAAACTAAGATGGCTAAAATTATTGTGAAGCTATCTAATACTTTAGATGCGAGTAAGAGACGGGAAGGAATGATTGAAGGCTTTAAAGTTGCAATTATAGGAAAGCCAAATGTTGGTAAGTCTTCACTACTTAATAAGCTTTTAAACTATGATAGAGCTATTATTTCAGATATTGCAGGTACAACTAGAGATACAATTGAAGAATCAGTAAAGATTGGTACTCATATTATCAAAATAGTGGATACAGCAGGTATTAGAAATGCATCTGATGTAATTGAACAAATAGGTATTGAAAAATCTATAGAAGCTATTACTGAAGCAGATATTGTAATTGTATTATTTGATAATAGTAAAGTTTGTGATAGTGAAGATGAAAAGATTCTTGAACTTATAAGCCAAAATAAAAGTAAAGAAATTGTAAAAATTATAAATAAATCTGATTTAGAAAGTAAATTTGATAAATCACTTATTAGTGATTTTATAGAATTATCAACTAAAGAAGATATAAATCCACTTATTAAAAATATAGAAACAATTTTAGATTCAAATACCCATAGTGATGAAATGACATTAATTTCAAAAAGACAAGTTATTTCAGTTGAAGAGACACTATTCCATATAAAGCAATCAATAGAACCTTTAGATAGTGGAGAGTTAGAATTTTTTGCTCATCATATAACTGAAGCTTTAGAAAATATTTCTAATATTACAAGACCTTATGAAAATGATCAGATGTTAGATGTAATGTTTGGTGAGTTTTGTCTTGGGAAATAAAAAAGACTAAATAATGATAAATATAAGTAAATTATACTTTTATTTATCAGGTAAAATATAAGAAACTAATTTAGCATTTTCTTTTCCTATATCTATCCAAGAATTACAATCAAATTCTATTTCCATTACTCCCCCGATTTCAAACTTCTCTTTAAAATCAATTAGAGTAACTGCTAAAGCTGTTAGTGAAGGGTTATGTCCTATTAAAATCATTGTATCAACTGTATCAAATGTATATGAGATTGTTTCAATAAGTTCATTAACAAAAGCTAGATATAAAACTTCATTATACATTATTGATTTGTCATAGTTTAGTACATCCGCAAATATTTCTGCTGTTTGTCTAGTTCTTACTGCAGGACTTGAAACAATTAAATCTGTTTTAATAGAAGTATTTGCTAATTTCTGTGCAATTGAAGTAGCTTCATCTAAACCTTCTTGGCTTAATTCTCTATCATAATCATCTTGACCTGGTTTTTCTTGTGCTTTATGTGTATGTCTTACAATGTATAGTTTTTTCATATTATTTCTCTTTATACTTAGTAATAATCATTTTAAAGAAATAATCCTTTTTATATAATAAAATCTAATGACGATTGTAAATAATCAATAGTAGTGTGTAATATTTACAAGTTTTTTCTAGAATAATCAATTATTATTTTATTATTTACAAATAATATTTTTTTATTTGTTTTAATGGTATCTTTAGAAAATAAATAATCTAAACAAGACTTAAGAAAGTGATAAATAGCATTATGAAATATATTAAAATGATACATTTTTTGAAAAAAATATATTTTATAGTTTAATATTTGTATAATAAGAAAAAAATTAAGGTTACTAAAAGTGGGATATGATTTAAACAAAAAATTAGTTATTGCTATTTCTTCTAGAGCATTATTTAATTTAGAAGATGAGAATAAAATATTTGAAGAAAAAGGTTTAGATGATTATTATAAATACCAAATTGAAAATGAAGATATACAAATTGCACAAGGAACTGGTTTTAGACTTGTAAATAATTTACTAAAAATAAATGAAGATTTTCCAGAAGATAAACAAGTTGAAGTGATTATTATGTCTAGAAATAATTCAGCTACTTCATTACGAATTACTAAATCAATTCAAAAATATAATCTAGATATACAACGTTCTGCTTGGACAGGTGGAAATGATATTGCAAAGTATTTAAAACCTTTTAAAGTTGATTTATTTTTATCTGCAAATGAAGATGATGTTCAAAATGCAATAAATGAAGGTATTGCATCAGCTAGAATTTTACCTTATGAGAATGCAAATAATGAATTCTCAAATCAAGTAAAAATTGCCTTTGATGGTGATGCTGTTTTATTTTCAGAAGAATCAGAAGTTATTTATAAAACACAAGGGTTAGAAGCATTTTTAGAACATGAGAAGAAAAATGTTACAAATGCAATGAAAGATGGACCTTTTGCACAACTATTAAGAGTGATTTCAAATATTCAAGCTAAATATCCACAAGAGCAAACACCTATTAGAACTGCACTTATAACAGCAAGAAATTCTCCTGCACATGAAAGAGTTATAAGAACTTTATCTGATTGGAATGTACGATTAGACGAAGCCTTTTTCCTAGGTGGTGTTGATAAATATGAAGTTGTAAAAGCATTTGGTGCAGATATTTTCTTTGATGATCAAGACGTTCATTTAGAAACAACATCAAAACAAACGCCAAGTGCAAAGGTATTGTACAGACAAGAGTCAATTTTAAATAGAATTTAGTTTAATATTTATTAACTTTTCTTTATTACAATTGTAAATATATAAATAAAAAGGAATATTATGGAACAAGCAAAAACTATATTTTTATTAACTTCACTAACTGTATTATTTGTTTTTATTGGTTTTTCGTTTGGAGGAAGTAGCGGAATGCTAATTGCATTTTTATTAGCAGGTGGAATGAACTTTTATGCATACTATTATTCGGATACTCAAGTTTTAAAACATTATGACGCAACACCACTTGAAGACAAAAGACATCCTGTATATCAAATCACACAAAAGTTAGTGAAAAAAGCAGGGCTACCCATGCCAAAGGTGTACTTAATTCCAGATCATACACCAAATGCATTTGCAACAGGAAGAAATCATGAAAATGCTGCTGTTGCTGTTACTATGGGTTTATATGAAATGTTAAATGAAAAAGAACTAGAGGGTGTTATTGCTCATGAGTTATCGCATGTAAAGCATTATGATATTTTAGTTGGAACAATAGCTGCTGTATTTGCAGGAGCTATTGCAATGATTGCAAATATGATGCAGTTTGGAGCAATGTTTGGAGGTAATAGACAAAATTCAAATCCTATTATGATGATTTTAATGGCAATACTTTTGCCTCTAGCTGCTTCAATTATACAAATGACCGTAAGCAGAAGTAGAGAGTATATGGCTGATGAAGGAGCTGCTAGAATGACAGGTGATGCAAGTGGTTTACAAAGTGCATTATCAAAGCTGGAAAATTATGCAAGAAGTGGACATCAAATACATAATGCTACAGAACAAACTGCACATATGTTTATCATTAATCCTTTTTCAGGATTAAAATCTACATTTGGAGGATTATTTAGAACACATCCTACAACTGAAGATAGAATTGCCAGATTAGAAGAATTAAAAAGCCAACTTTAAAACAGTTGGCTTTTTAAAAGAAAGATTCTTTAGATAGAATCTAAGAATAAACTTTTTTTACATTCTCAATTTTTGATGACATATTAAGTAGTGCCATATCAGCTAATACTAAAGCCATCATAGATTCAGCAACAACAGAACCTCTTACAGCAACACAAGGATCATGTCTTCCTTTTAGTTCACAATCTACTTCATTATTATAAATATCTACAGTTTCTTGTTTTATAAAAATAGATGGAGTTGATTTAAAATATACTTTAATATTAATATCATCTCCATTTGAAATTCCACCAAGAATTCCTCCACTATGATTTGTTTTAAATCCATCTTTTCTTATTTGGTCATTATTATCATAACCTCTTACCTTTGAAGATAAAGTTCCATCTCCAATTTCAACTGCTTTTACAGCATTTATACTCATCATTGCATTTGCAATTTGTGAATCAAGTTTAAAATACAAAGGTTCACCTAATCCAATTGGTGCATTTTTTACATTTATTAAAGCAACTCCACCAACACTATTATGTGAATTCTTTGCACTTAAAATTGCATCTTTTTGGGCTGATTCTACATTTGAATCAAGAGCAAATATTTCAGATTCAGAAACTTGTGAAAAGTCGTAATTTTCTGCTTTAATTCCATCAATTTCACAAATTCCACTTTGAACTTCAACTCCAATTTCTTTAAGCATTAACTTAGCAATTGCACCAGCAGCAACACGTGCTGCTGTTTCTCTCGCACTTGATCTTCCACCACCTCTATAGTCTCTTGTTCCATATTTATTAAAGTATGTAAAATCTGCATGACCTGGTCTAAATAAATCTTTTACATTTGTATAATCTTTAGATTTCTGATTTTCATTAAAAATTATCATAGAAATAGAAGTTCCTGTTGTAATTCCTTCAAATACACCTGAAAGTATCTCTACTTTATCGCCTTCTTTTCTAGCAGTTGCATATTTGTTTTTACCAGGTTTTCTTCTATCCATTTCGTCTTGAATAAACTCTTCATCAATTTTTATTCCAGCAGGAACTCCATCAACAATACATCCAAGTGCTTTTCCATGACTTTCTCCAAAAGTAGTAAATCTAAATCTATGTCCAAATGTATTCATTATTCACTACCTTTTAAAATATCAATAGCAATTTTTGCAACTGCTTGTTGAGCAAGTTTCTTACTTTTACCTTTTGCTGTTCCATAAGTTTCATCATCAATCCAAATTGATACTTCAAACTCTTTTTTATGATCAGGTCCAAAAGATGCTTCAATTTTATATTCAGGAATAGATCCAAATCTAGCTTGTGTTATTTCTTGTAAAGCTGTTTTATAATCTGAAAATAAAACATCTAGATTTATTTTATCGTATGATTCATCTAACAATTCAAGGATAATAGGCTTTAAAACTTCTAATCCTGATTCTAAATAAACTGCACCCATAATTGCTTCAAAAGCATCTGAAAGAATAGAAGCTTTAGTTCTTCCTTTATTTCTCTCTTCTGCACTTGAAATGAAAATATATTCACCTAATTTAATATGATTAGCAAGTCTTGTAAACCCTGTTTCATTTACTAAAGAGGCTCTAATTTTAGATAACTCACCTTCATTTGATTTTGGAAATTTTAAAAATAAAAATTCTCCAACAATCAAGTTTAAAACAGCATCTCCTAAAAATTCTAACCTTTCATTATTATATGGTTTTTTATAACTTTTGTGTGTAAGTGCTTCGATTATCAGATTTTTATCTTTAAACTGATAACCCAAACACTTTTCTAACTTTGAATAATCGCTCATTGTCCTGCTTTCCTTAAATTTTTTATTGTTTTATTTAATAATAAAGTCGAGATTATATCACATCTTTCATTTATTTTATTATTGTAGTGATTGTGTTGCTTGGTCTAAAGATTTACTTAATGTATGATTTACATTAAATGTTAAAATATTATGACAATGAGGGCATCTATTATCATATATCGGATGAGTATGTTTACATGAACTACAAATAAACTCAAAATCTAAAGTTGCAGTAACTTCTTTTGAATATTTGTGAAGTAATATTAAAATATTAAAAATAAAATCTTGACTATGTTCTAGTGTATTTAAGTAACCCTTTGCATTATATAGCTCAACTAAAAACTCATTATTAGAAACTTTTTGGAAATCAATATCATCAAAATTTAAATACCAGATTAAATCAATAAAAGATTTTGCATCAAATTCTTCAACATGATTCCAAAAATATTCTTTGTTAAATTGTAACAAGAACTGTACAAATAATCTTTGAATATTTTTATCTTTTTTATAAATATTATGTAAAAGTTCTGTTCTTTTATCATATGAATATAAAGGATCATTTAATATTATAAGTGCATCTAAATATGTTTGATCTCTTGTTACATTTTTATTAAGCTCTTCTAAACAAATAGTAACTTCTTTTGCTTTTTTATAATCTTTTAGTTTTTCATAAGTAAGTAGTAAATATTTTAATGTTTCTCTATTTTTTGGAGAGAATTTTAATATTCGTAAAAATACATCTTTTGATCTTTGTAAGAAACCACCTTTAAAATATGTAGTTCCAAGAAGTTGTAAGAGTTCTTCTTTTTTTACTCTATCATTTACATGTTCAAGTAGCGTTAAATAAACATTTATAGCTTTATTATAATCACCTTTATGTAAAAAAGTAGAAGCTAATAATAGTATTGAATCAAAGGGTAAATTATATGTCTTATATAAATGAACATAGTCATCTTCTTTAAGTTTACCTAACTGAAATCTACGAGATAGCTTTCTATAATCTTTCCTAGCAATTCTTTCTCTGTAAATTCCATAAGAGTATGCAAGAAATGAAATTATAAATACAAGTGCAACTAGTATTATTACACCAAACAATGGGTCTCTATATTCTAAAACTATATTATCCACTTTAGGCCTTGTTTTATATCTTTAATAGACGAACACTTTATCATAAAAGTACATATAAAAAAATAAAGTGCTATAATCGCAAATGATTAAAAAAGAGTCCATTGAAAATTTAAAAAATAACCTTGATATTGTTGATGTAATTTCACAGTTTATTGAAGTAAAGAAATCAGGTGCAAACTTTAAAGCATGTTGTCCTTTTCATGGAGAATCAACTCCATCTTTTGTTGTAAGTCCTGCAAAACAGATATATCATTGTTTCGGATGTTTAGCACCAAGAGAAGAAATTAGAACGAAAAATGGCATAAAAGAAATTCAAGATATACAAATTGGAGATTATGTATTTGCTTCTAATGGAAAAGCAACAAAAGTAATTGAAACCTTATCTCATAAACCTCAATATGGAATATTGAAGTTTAAAACTGATTTATTTAATGAATGGTCATATTTTACACAAAATCATGATATGGTAGTTTTAACTCAAGATGATGTTAAAAAAAATTTGCCTTATATTCGAGTTGAAAAAAATAGACCTCTTAAATTTTATGGAAAGATAAAAAAAAGAAAACATAGAAAAGAAATTAATATAAAGACTCAAGTCTTATTTGCAAAAGAAGTTAAAAAAGGTGATTATTTTTTATATCCAATAGATAGGGAAGTAATTACAAAAAAAACTTTTAATTTTTCAGAATTTTGGGAAAAGAATAAATTTGGTCCTTCTGCAGATATTATAAAAAAAGTAAAAATTACAAAAGATTTAATGTGGTTATTTGGTATGTATATAGCAGAAGGAAGAACATATCAAGGGGGAATTAAATTTTCATTAAATTCTAAAGAAATTAATTATGCCCAGAGAATAATTGAGATATTAAAGAAGTCTTTTAAAAAAGAAGCCTTTTTATTTTATCCAAAAAACAGAAAAAATTCTTTAGAAATTACTTGCTCAAGTAGTAACTTAGAATATATTTTTAAAAAGCTTTTTGCTAGTGGTGCTGAAAATAAAGAGTATCCATACTATTTTAACTACTTAAAAAAATCATTTAGGAGTTCCTTTTTTGATGGATTGATGGTTGGAAATGGATGTTATTCTAGAAGAACTTATAAAACAATAAGTAAAAAATTATCTTACCTTTTATTTGATTTAGCAATAAGCTTAGAACTTATCCCTTCACTTTATAAAGGAAAAGCATATAAAGATAAAAAAAATGTTAATCATAAAAAATCTTACACAATCCTTTTCCATAAAAGAGAGTCCTTAAAAGCTTTTTTTGAAAATATTAATGATGTTAAGTATCTTTGTATGAGAGTAAAAAGTATTAAAGAATCAGAAGATGAAGAATTGGTATATGATATTACTGTAGAAGATAAAAGTCATACTTTTTTAACAAAAAATTTTATTGTAGGTAATTGTGGAGTAGGTGGAGATTCTATTAAATTTGTAATGGAATATGAAAAACTATCTTATCCTGAAACTATTGAAAAATTAGCATCTATGAATAATATTACTTTAGAATATGATAATGTTAATACAAAAAAACAAGATATAAGAATACTAGAAGATGTTAATAAGTTTTATCAAAGACTTTATGTAAATAATAGCACTACAAAAGAGTATATTGCAAGTAGGGGTATCTCTGAGTTTTCAGTTGAAAAGTTTGAAATTGGTTATGCTCCATCTTCAGGTGACACAATTAATTTTTTAAAATCTAATCATTATAATTTAAGTGATGCGATTGATTTAGGTGTAATTGATACAGGAACAAATGGATTATATTCAAGATTTATTGAAAGAATTACTTTTCCAATTTATGGAATAAATGGGAAAATGGTTGGTTTTGGTGGACGAACAATTACAGGACACAATGCAAAATATGTAAATTCGCCTCAAACAAAAGTGTTTAATAAATCAAAACTATTATATGGTTATCATTTAGCTAAAGAACATATCTATAAAAAGAATCAATTAATTGTTTGTGAAGGTTACCTAGATGTAATTATGCTACATCAAGCAGGTTTTAACACAGCAGTAGCAACACTTGGAACTGCTCTTACAAAAGATCACCTACCACTAATAAGAAGAGGTGAACCTAAAATAATTTTAGCATATGATGGAGATAAAGCAGGGCTTGCAGCTGCTTTTAAAGCTTCTGTACTGTTAAGTCAAGGTGAATTTGAAGGTGGCGTTGTAATTTTTGGGGAAGGAGTAGATCCTGCTGATATGGTAAAAGAGGGCAAAATAGAAGAGTTAAATAAAATTTTTTCTACACCACAATCATTTATTCCATATGCTATTGATTATATAATTGATAAGTATGAAATAAATAATCCTGCTCAAAAACAAAAAGCGTTATTAGAAGCTAATGAATATTTAAAATCATTAGGTATTATTTATCAAGATGAATATAAAAGATATATTGCCCAAAAATTAAATATTAGAGAAAATCTTGTAAAAGTTAGTGCTGATGTATATCAAAGACCTGTAGATTCAAATTTAACAAAAATAGATATTGCAGAATTATGTATAATTAAATCTATTTTGGAAAAACCTTCTAGATTAGATGCGGTTTTAGATATTGTTGATGCATCAATGTTTGAAGCTCATAAAAAGGAGTTTGAATTACTATTAAGTGATATTACAAATATTTCATTAAATTCTATTACTTTAAATGAAAAGTTAGAAAATTATGACGATGAAAGACTAAATCAAGAACTACTTACGTTACTTTATAAATTTTATTCAAACAAATTAACAGCAATTTCTTATGATAAATCTTATGATTTTAGAGAGAAAGTAAATATGATCCGAAAAATAAAAGATAATATCTATCAATTAAAACTAGGTAAACTAGTTAGTTATAATTTATAATTTGTAACTAATTTATAGATTTAATTTTTATTCTAGATTCTTTTTTGTAGAATACAAAAAAAGTTATATAAAATATTAGAGGAAAAGATATGAAATTAGTACAAAGTGATAATTTACCAGCAGCAATAGGCCCATATTCTCCAGCCGTTAAAAATAATGGGTTAGTTTATACATCAGCACAAGTTCCAATAACTCTTGATGGTACAATGGTTGAAAGAGATATAAAAGTTCAAACAAGACAAGTATTGTCAAATTTAAGGACTTTATTAGAAGATGCAGATAGTGGGATGGAACAAGTTATAAAAGTATCAGTTTATTTAGAAAACATTGATGATTTTGGAATTGTAAATGTATTATTTGCAGAAGCTTTTGGTGATCATAAACCTGCGAGAAGTACAATTTCTACAAATGGACTACCACAAAATTCGCTGATAATGATTGACTGTGTTGCACTTGCTGCAGATTATAGATAAAAGATAATTGTCTTAAAGAAAGTTTAAACTAACTTTAGATACTATTCACGTTCAAAATAAAGTTAGCATTAATAAAATGAAGTTAACACAAGAGA
>CESF01025263.1_pt1 | contig 10411 bp, 6 predicted proteins | sample 356331 | NCBI WGS metagenome assembly CESF01 (sample SAMEA2621779, study PRJEB7988) | marine metagenome | biome: marine biome (ENVO:00000447); feature: surface water layer (ENVO:00002042); material: "saline water (ENVO:00002010), including plankton (ENVO:xxxxxxxx)" | depth 5 m
GTAGGATTCATTACCATCCAAAATGCGGCGCACCAGCGACGGAGGGCAACTGTCGGAAAAAAATCTGCGCGATTGGTCCCGAAGAAGCACCTGCTCGTCTGAAAGTTCGAAATTCATCTTATCCGCTACTTCCTAATGTTAGGATTTTTGACCCGCCCAGGCATCTGCACCATAGCGCCCACTAGCGCAACATTGGCATAGAGTATGCGGCAGTGTGAATTCGTGGCGTTCGTCCATCGTGCTTTATGTAGGTTTTGATCATTCGACTTACAGACGATTCAAAACGGGAAATCCGCCAGTTCTGGTGTTTGCGACGTTTTCTCACCAGCGACAAACCACTCACGCACCATAGTTTTTACCGATGGTCACAGAGGCGTTACTTCAAGGGTTTACAGTATTCTGCCTACCCGCGGGCCACCGATGCCGACTGTGGACAAAAACCTGATTGAGCGCGTGCATCAGAAGATCAACCATCGCATCCGCATGCCGAAACTGCGTCCCAATGAGGCCCCGTGTCTGCGGCTGGTATCGGCGGTGCTGATGGAAAATGTGGAAGACTGGCAGACAACGGATAAGCACTATGTCACCTTTAACGAAGAACTGGCAATCACGCGTTGCAACCTAGAGCGCCTGATGAAAGCGCTTGGGCTGCGTGGTGCGGTTCGGGGGAAATCTATGAAAACGACGATATCCGATGTGGACGCTACGCGACCTGCAGACCTGGTTGAACGAGCGTTCGTGGCGTCGAGACCGAATCAGTTGTGGGTTGCAGTGGCGATCTGCGAAGGCGGTGATGATAAAAATTGAACCTCCTCGCGAAGTCGCTGGCTGACCCCCACAATTCTTCGGCACCGCGCACCAACCCGGCGAACCCGCATGGGCGCAACCCACCTTGGCCGAAAATGATTCCCTTCAGCGGCAAAAGCCACTCTACATTGTCAGGGACCAACGCTTGATGAAGCTGCTAACGGGAGAGCATCCATGGCACGAATAATAATTAGTCTTCTTTTCTTCTTTTCGACAACTGCGCTAGGACAACCCAAGGGCAACCTTGAGAACCCAGCACAGGGTTCATACATGAGTGGCATCTATATGTTCTCCGGTTGGGCGTGCGATGCAGAGTTGATTGAGATTGTCGTTGACGGCGGCAGCGGAGTGACGGCAGCTTATGGCACAAGTCGCGGCGATACCGAATCAGTCTGTGGGGATTCGGACAACGGTTTTGGTCTGCTTTGGAATTTCGAGTTGTATGAGCCCGGCACGCACGAAGCGGTTGCCTTCGCAGATGGCGTCGAAATCGGTCGCACCGAATTCACCACCACACAGATCATATCCGGCGGATTCCTGACAGGCGCCACAGGTGAGACTGTACTGAGTGGCTTTCCCGAAGCAGGCCGGGAGGTCTCACTTAAATGGGATCAGGCAGCGCAAAACTTTTTGATCGCTGCGCAGCGGGAAGCTCTCGACCCTTTTCAAATTGAAGGCCCGTGGCATAGCACCCAATTTGGTGTAACCATGCATTTGAGCACGATGCGCAATGGCGACACGGTTAATATCACAGCCATCACTCACCAAGCGGGTGTGGATGGCGTCACCGTGTGGGAGGGGCCACTGATTGGGCGCGAGTCGATACTGAGCTCCCCCGAAGGTTTTGAGCCTGCTCAAGAAATCGAGATCCGCTGGAGCGACGACGGTACCCGAATGCGCGTTATGGGAGTCAGCTGTGAAGGAACAGGGGAATGCGCCGTCGCTCCCGGCTCGAAATTCCCAGTAGACAAAGGCTGGATCGCCCCATAAGGCACTCGTATTCAAACCCCGCTGACCGCGGGGGTTTTTGAGCAGGTGCTGTAACAAGAACAACAACGTTAAGAGTTTCGGAGCCATGAAAACAGCAAAGAACGGTCTCCTCGCCGTTTGCCTCTTCATCTCGTGCATCGGAGCTTCCGTGCAGGCCGCGGTTCTTGAGGAAGTGATCGTTACGTCGCAAAAACGTAATGAAAATCTTCAGGACGTGCCCATTGCCGTCAACGCGTTCACGGCCGACATGATTCAGGAGATGGGCATCACCAATGCTCAGGAACTCGCCATGCTGACACCCAGCATGCACACGATTACCATCGGGAACCCCATGAAGACCGCCATCCGGGTGCGCGGCATAGGCACAGCGCAGTCAGACCCGGCGCTTGAGCCCTCAGTGGGCGTGTTCGTCGACGGTGTATTTCTGGGCAGGAGCGGCCTCGCTATGTCCGACCTGACAGACATTGAGCGGATCGAAGTCCTGCAGGGCCCTCAAGGAACACTCTATGGCAAGAACACCAATGCGGGCGCCATTAGTGTCGTGACCAAAAGACCGAGTCTTGAGGGATTCGAGGGCTACGTAAATCTAGCCGCCGGCAACTACTCCATGCACAACGTCACCATCGCAGCTACCGGCCCGATCAGTGAGAGCGTAGCCTTCAGGATATCGGGCAACATTCACGAACGTGAAGGTTTCCTGAAGAATATCGGACCGGCTCAGGATGGTAACAGCGTTGATGACTGGAATATTCAAGCCAAGCTCCTCTGGGAGCCTAGCGAAAATCTCAGCGTTCTTCTCTCAGCAGCGCATGTGGAGCGGGATACCACCTGCTGCGCCGCCGATGCTACCCAGGGCCCGCAGGTGCTTGAACTAGTGGCGCAGGGGTTACTGCCCGATGACGGTAACGACCCCTACGACTACGTCATCAACACCGACTTCGACAGCTTGTTCAAGCTCAAGTCGGACATCCTCTCGCTCAACCTTACCTATGACTTTGCATGGGGCAGTCTCAACTCCATCACCTCCTACGATGAATTTGAATACACGCAAACGCTGGACAATGATCGAGGCCCACTGGCGATGACCCTTAACGAGCCCGACTACAACGCCGGAGAGACGTTCTCACAAGAACTACGCCTGACCTCGACGATCAGTACCGCCGTTGATTATGTGGTTGGGCTCTTCTATTACGATCAGGAAATTCAAGCAGGCGACGGTGTCACCGAGACTTTTCAGTTTGGTCCTGATATTTCCTATGTGCGAACCCCTCTGGCAAATGTGGGAGATTCGGCCTATGGCAAGGGCGTTTGGCAAAACGATACCTTAGCGGTGTTTGGTCAATTGACCTGGCAAGCCACCGACCGATTGCAGCTGACCGGCGGATTGCGCTGGACCCGGGAAAAGCGTGACGCAGATATCCTGACGATCACGACCTTCAAAAACGACCGACCAATCCCCTCCTCAGCCTGGATCATTAATCGATTTACAACCCCCATCGACGAGAGCTTCGACCGCTCAAATAATGACGTGAATTGGTTAGTCAGCGCCTCTTACAAATTGGGCGACGAGGCAATGATTTACGCCAGCACATCGACAGGGAGCAAGTCTGGCGGGTTCAACTCGGTAAATGGTTCCCCTGAGGAGCGGGAATTCGATGACGAGGATACGATCAGCTACGAGTTGGGACTAAAGTCAACGCTGTTTGATGCACGGCTCAGACTCAATACCGCCATTTTTCATACTGAAGTCGACAACTACCAATACCAAGCCCGGGCCGCCACCGGCGTGGGCACCTACGTCAGTAACGAGGCCGAAATCGAAGTGTCAGGCCTTGATCTGCAAATCGATGCGCAACCTCTCGATAACCTTTCTTTATCCGCAGGCCTCATGTACATGAATGATTTTGAGGTGGTGTCAGGCCCCAATACGGGCAACCCGCTGGGGAATATCTCCGAGTACACGCTGAACTTAGGGGGCACACTGTTTTTTCCGCTGTCCGATGGCGGCCTGTACCTTCGTGGAGATTATCTTTATATGAGTGATCATGAGCCTACGAACAAGGACGACGACATCGCGATTCAGGACCGCAAGCTCGTAAACGCCAGAGTAGGATGGCGAAACGGCAAATGGAATGTGGCCCTCTGGGGCAAGAACCTGACGGATGAGGCCTACGCTGGCTTCACCTCCCGACTGCAGCAGTTCAGTGGCTCGAGAGCCTTTTTCTTGCAGCCGCCCAGAACCTATGGCGTAGAGGTTCGCCTCGACTTCTGACAACTCAAGGAGGCCGTGCGCGAGTGCGGTAAGTGATTCATCGCTTCAGTGACTGTTATTTTGAAGAGGGTGTTATTGACCCTGTTGCTTCTCCTGCTGTTGGCAGTGGGCTTCGTATCGTTCAAGTTCATCCTGCCGTTACAGGAGTCAGCTGAAAAAAATGGGCCCGACACCGCGCCGAGAGATTTTGCGCTGCAAACCGATGCCGCGCTCACGCTACCTGACCCCCAACCCGCATTAACTCAAAAGGTGCCAAACCCTTTAGGTAATCTGTATTGGGGCGAACTGCACGTCCATACCACAGAGAGCTTTGATGCCCGTCTCTTCGGCACCACGCTGACGATTGAGGACGCCTATCGCTTCGCCAAGGGTGAGCCATTGGAGAACGTCAGTGGGGAAGTCATGCAGCTCACCAGGCCGCTGGACTTCGTTGCCATTACTGATCATGCCGAAGGTTTTGGCACGGTCACCCATTGCGACGAAGAAGGGCTGACCATCAGCGAGCGAATCGCGTGTTGGTTGGCTTTCGAACCCAACCCGCAGATCTTTCAAATCCTCACTGAGCGCGTTCGCGGAAAAGCAGCGCCTGGAGACTCCTCTAAACCGGCTGGAATCTATCAACCCAAACCCCGCCGCTCGCCCAAACCCGGGGCTTTTCCCACCTGCCGATTTGGCGAGCGTGCTCTTGAACGCTGCCTTAACAATGCCATCGAGGATTGGTCGCGTTATGTGGAGCTGGCAGACGCGTACTACGAGCCGGGAGAATTAACCACGTTGATTGGTTACGAGTTTTCGCCAGGCCTGCCCGAGCAGGGTAAACACCATCGCAACGTAATATTCCGCTCCAACAAGGTGCCTGAGAAAGCCATTTCGAGTCTGGATGTACCCAACGCGATTGAACTCTGGAAAGCGTTGGACGCGAGCTGCGGTCAAGGTTGCGACTTCATCACCATGCCACACAACGCCAACAAAGCATGGGGCCTTATGTATTCCCGCTTCACCTGGGACGGCAAACCCTATACGGAGGCCGATTGGCGCCTCCGCCAACAACACGAGCCGCTCGCGGAGATTTTCCAGATCAAAGGCGCACAGGAGTGTACGCTGGGTGTTGGCGCTACTGACGAGGAGTGTGCCTTCGAGCAAGTATTCGAGCCCTGCGAGCCTGGCGAGAGCTACGGCTGTGCCTTCCAGACCAGTTTTGTCCGCCAGGGTCTCAAAGTGGGCCTGGAACTTGAACAGGAATTTGGATTCAACCCGCTACAGACCGGTTTTATTGCGGCCACCGACAGCCACAACGCCAACCCTGGAGACGTGGAAGAATGGGATTTCCCTGGCGCGATTGGCGCGGTTACCTCATCCGCGGCCAGGCGTCTTCGAGAAACCGAGGAGGGAAGACCCGCCTATAAAACGCCACTCAAATTCAATACGTCAGGCGGCTTGGTAGCAGTTTGGGCGCCCGAGAACACCCGCGAAGCTATCTTTGATGCCCTCGCGCGCCGTGAAAGCTATGCCACCTCAGGGCCCAGGATCGCCATGCGTTTCTATGGCAACTGGAATTTGGATGAATCGGCGCTCTCAAAGCCTGACCTCATTGCAGCACTCTCGCGCGAAGCTGTCCCTATGGGCGGTGTGTTACGGGAGCAACCCACCCTGACAGAACAAGGCAATACCTCGCCCACTTTTTTTGTCTGGGCAGTGGGAGATCCTCTCGATGCCCCTCTCCAGCGTCTGCAGATGGTGAAGGGCTGGATCGACGACAACGGTGAAACCCATGAGCAAGTGACCGATATCGCCTGCTCAGACGGCGCGCAGGTAGACACCCGAACCGGACGTTGCCCCGATAACGGTGCCAGCGTCGATCTCAATACCTGTCGCTTCAGCGAAGGGTCTGGTGCCCGCGAACTCAAAACAATATGGCGAGACCCTGACTTCCAGCCCAATCAATCAGCTTTTTATTACGTGCGGGCGCTCATGAATCCGACCTGCCGCTGGTCCACTTACGATGCCATCCGTCTCGGCCGCGCCCCTGATCCTCGCGTCCCGGCCACCATTCGCGAGCGCGCATGGACCAGCCCTATCTGGATCGAGGGCGGCGCTGACCAATGATGCCTTTAAACACAGTGCCCGGTAGAGCCGGCTTCAACTGGAAGCATCCCAGCAGCAAATGGCGCATGAGAATCGCTCTCGTATTCGTCGCGATTACTGCCTGCTCGGACGACAACGCGCAGCCTGAAAAACGCGAGGCAGCACAAAAATATTACCGGTCCACCGTTACCGTCATGCCCGGTGACAACAAAATCGTGTCTTTCCCTGCTCTAAGCCCGACGGTATCGCAGCGCCCACCGCCAAACCCAGAGCGCAATGCCTATTTTGGCGATCTGCACGTGCATACAACGCTCTCCTTTGATGCCTCCGCTTTCGGCACCACGGCGACACCTCATGATGCCTATCGCTATGCGCAAGGCGAGGCTATTCGCCATCCCAGCGGGTTTGAGGTGCAGCTGGCTCAACCCCTTGATTTTTATGCTGTGACCGACCACGCCGTTCTTTTAGGCGTTATCAACGAAGCCGCCGATACCAGCACCGCTTTTTCTCGGCACCCACTGTCCGAGGCATATCACGGCATCAACGACTCGCTGGATGGCGGCGTTCTGGATCTGGCAAAGCGGAGCCGCGCCTTCTACAACTTTGTGAGCGATGTCGTCGCAAGCCTGCTCGATGGCAGTATCACGAGCCAAGAGCTCAAGGCTATCAGCCGTTCGGCTTGGGCCGACACGGTGAAAGCCGCCAATGAGGCATACAGACCTGGCCACTTCACCACCTTTGCTGGCTACGAATTCACGCCTTCAACCCAGGAACGCGAGGCATTACACCGCAACGTGATTTTTCGTGGCGGTGAGCGATTACCAGCTGTTCCGTTCTCGCGCTTTAACAGCGTTGACCCCGAGGGGTTATGGAGCTGGATGGACGAACTCCGCGAGCAAGGGATCGAGAGCTTGGCGATCCCTCACAACAGTAACGGCTCGAACGGCGCCATGTTCGCGGTCACAGACTATCAGGGTAACCCCATTGATACCGAGTACGTTGCGCAGCGAGCACGCAATGAGCCACTAGTGGAGATCACGCAAATCAAGGGCACCTCGGATACTCACCCCCTACTCTCGCCCACCGACGAATGGGCCGACTTCGAGATTTTCCCACTGCGCACAGGTACTCGCATACCCAGCAATCCAGAGGGTAGCTATGTACGCCATGCTTTGCAGCGAGGTTTGGTAATGAAAGCCAACGGTATTGGTAATCCGTTCCAATTTGGCTTGGTGGGATCAAGTGATACGCACATCGCCGCGGCTTCGATAGACGAGAGCAGCTACTTTGGCAAGGTAGGCCTTTTCGACAGCACACCCGAAACGCGGGGCTCCACCCCCGCACGCTTCTTCTATGGCGCCCTTCTCAAAGTGGCTGCGCCCGAGATGGTGGAGCAAGTCGACGACAAAGACTATCTGGACTTTAGCGGCTACAAATATTGGGGAGCCTCGGGCATTGCCGGGGTCTGGGCAGAGGAGAACACGCGAGAATCGATCTATGATGCTTTGCGTCGAAAAGAAACCTTCGCCACTAGCGGCCCGCGGATGAAGGTGCGCTTCTTTGCCGGCTATGACTTTAACGAGCAGGCTCTTGACCAACCGGGTGCTGTCGCGGATGCCTATCGGTTAGGCGTGCCGATGGGTGGCCAACTCGCGGCCAATGCCGATAAATCGCCGCGATTCCTCGTCTGGGCCGCAGCCGATCCCAATACCGCCGACCTGCAGCGTATTCAGATTATCAAAGGCTGGCAGCAAGGCGGCGAACACAGAGAGCAGGTTTATGACGTGGCCTGTTCCGACGGTTTGAAGGTCGAAACGCAAAGCCATCGCTGCCCTGACAACGGTGCTCGAGTAAACCTCTCTGACTGCTCGATTACTCCCGATAGTGGCGCAACCGAACTCAAAACGGTGTGGCAAGATCCTGATTTCGAGGCTGGACAGGCGGCGTTCTATTACGTGCGCGTACTGGAGAACCCCGTATGCAGGTGGTCTACCTGGGACGCCATCAGGTCAGGAGAACCGGTACGCTCCGATTTGCACTCCACCATTCAGGAGAGAGCTTGGTCGTCACCTATCTGGTACGGTCGCTCAGATAACAGCAGTCGTTTTGAAGAGTAATCAAGATATGGAGAGTTCGGCAGAAGCCGTTGACGTGCTCATTATTGGCGCAGGTCTGTCAGGCATTGGCGGAGCCTGTCAGTTACGCAGTAAATGCCCTGATCAAAGCTTCGTTATCTTGGAAGTGCGCGAGGCCAGCGGCGGTACGTGGGATCTTTTCAGGTACCCCGGTATCCGCTCCGACAGCGATATGTACACCATGAGTTATGGATTCAAGCCTTGGCGAGATTCGGCTGCGATCGCCGATGGCGACAAAATCCTTAGCTATATTCGTGAAGCGGCTGCGGAATACGACGTGGAGCGCCACATCCGCTATCAGCATCGTGCCATTGCTGCTCAGTGGTCGTCTTCCGAAAAGCGCTGGCGTGTCACCGCAGAGCGAGGCGACACCGGTGAACAGGTCACCATCAGCTGCAGGTTCATTTTCAGCTGCAGCGGCTACTACGACTATGAATCAGGTTATGTCCCAGAGTTCACAGGCGTTGAAGATTTTCAGGGGCAGGTATTTCATGCCCAGCACTGGCCTGAAGCACTCGACTACACGGGGAAGCGGGTCGTGGTGATTGGTAGCGGCGCTACCGCCGTCACGCTGGTACCGACCATGTCGCATCAAACGAGTCGTCTGGTCATGCTGCAGCGCTCGCCGACCTACATTGCCAACGTTCCGCAGGAAGATCCCACTGCGCGAGCGCTCAGAAAATTCCTGCCCGCGACCTGGGTATTTCGCCTTACGCGATGGAAAAAGGTGTTATTCCAGATTTACCTGTACCGCCTCTCGCGCCGGCGACCCAAAGACCTGCGTCGTTTTCTGCTGGGGCAGGTACGACAAGAGCTGGGCCCCGATTACGACGTCGCCAAGCACTTCACGCCACGCTACGACCCCTGGGATCAGCGACTGTGTGCCGTGCCCAACGGAGATATGTTCGCCGCCATTCGCGAGGGGCGTGCTGAGGTGGTCACCGATCACATTGCTCACTTCACTGCTACAGGCATCCAGCTTCAGTCAGGCGAACACCTCGAAGCCGATATTGTGGTTATGGCAACGGGTCTTAACCTCAAGTTCGCCGGCGGGATCGAGTACCAAATCGACGGGCGCCCGATCGATTTTACCGAGCACTACATATACCGGGGCATGATGTTTTCTGATTTACCCAACATGGCCTTTACGGTGGGCTACACCAACTCGTCCTGGACACTCAAGGTCGACCTGACTGCACACTACGTCTGTCGGCTGCTTAATCACATGAACAAGCATGGGTATGCCAGCGTGATGCCGCGCCTCAAAGGGACGGTAGAGCAGGAACCCTTTCTTGATTTTGATGCGGGATACGTACTGCGCTCTCGCAGCCAGTTCCCCAAACAGGGCAACCGATTACCCTGGAAGAATTACCAGAACTACATCAGAGACTTCATCAGCCTGCGCCTAGGAAAGCTTCGCGACAAAGAGCTGGAGTTCCAGTAATGGCGCTGTCACTGCTGACTTTTCTTGTGGTTCTACACGGCTATCGAGAATATTGTGCCCGGCGTACTCTGCCGCAAATTCATCATGCCGACTTTGAAGCCGAGGTGATGCATGTGGGGTCTACATATATTGCGCGCAGGCCTTCGCGCAACGATAGCGACCAAACCATCGTCTGCTTTCCGGGCTTTCTCGAGGACATGCGCTACTTTCAGGATCTGTATCACGACAGCGACGCTGAACTTATTCTGGTCAACAACGCCAACTACCATTTTCCCTTCGCCGCGCCAGGTAACGCCATCAACCCAATTCAATTCGACTGGCCGGAGAATCCGTTTTCGGTTGGTTCGATCGAGCACGACGCGTTTTATTTGGGGTTGATTCTGCAAAAACTGGCCACAGAGCAAAACATCGTTGTGCATGGGCACTCCCGTGGCGGCGCCGTGATCCTCGATATGGGCAGGCAATACCCTGAGCTTGCTCATTCATCGCATCGGTTCGTTTCAGCGATTCTGGAAGCACCGGTGCTACCCCAGGCAAGAACGGTAGGCAACGCATCAAAGCTCCCACAACACCGACTCTACTGTTATCTGATGCCCATTGCCTTCGCCCGCTGGCGTCACATCAGCGCAGATCGGATACTGAAAATGCCAATGATGCACCCCACCACGCCACGCAAGT
>CESF01044567.1_pt1 | contig 10385 bp, 8 predicted proteins | sample 356331 | NCBI WGS metagenome assembly CESF01 (sample SAMEA2621779, study PRJEB7988) | marine metagenome | biome: marine biome (ENVO:00000447); feature: surface water layer (ENVO:00002042); material: "saline water (ENVO:00002010), including plankton (ENVO:xxxxxxxx)" | depth 5 m
GCCTGACAACATCTTTCCATTGACATATAAAACCATAAAGCAATGTCTACAGAGGGTCCTGTTGTTAAGATTCCGTGATTCTGAAGAATGGCAACTTTTTTATCTCCTAAAGCTTTGGCAATTTCATCGCCTTCATTAACCTCTTCAACAACACCAGAGAAATCTTCATAAATACCTTGGTTTTCATAAAATGCACATGCATCTTGAGAAATAGGATCTAATAGCTTTCCAAGAGTAGAAAATGTTCTTCCATAAATTGAATGTGAATGGGCTGCAGCATTTACGTCTGGTCTGGCCTTATGAAGTCTTGAATGTATTGCAAATGCAGCAACATTTACATCCTTATCACCTTGAACCACTTTCCCATCATGATTAACTAACAATAGATCTGATACAGAAATTTGAGAGAAGTGAACACCTAAAGGGTTTACCCAAAAGTGATCCTTAAATTCAGGATCTCTGTAGGTAATATGACCAGCAACTCCTTCATTAAAACCAAAGTAATCAAAGAGTCTAAATCCAGCCGCAAGCTTTTCTAGTTGATTTCTTCTTTCCTCTGCTGGATTAGCAAATTCCTGGAAAACCAGCCCCTTTTCTTTTATTGGTAATTTACCACTAGTGATATCAATTTTAATGGGTGCAACATTTGACATAGTTTTTATACTCCTAAGCTCAATAATGTTAAAATAGCTTATCAAATAAAGAACCAAATATGAAATATAGAATCGAAAAAGATAGTTTAGGGGATGTAAAAGTTCCTGCTAAGGCATTATGGGGTGCTCAAACACAAAGAGCTGTAAATAATTTCCCAATTAGCGGCATCAAAATGGATTTTCCTTTTACTAAATCATTTGTATCTTCTTTAGGTTTTATAAAAGATGCTGCAGCTAAGGCCAATTTGAAATTAAAATTAATTTCATCAAAAAAATCTAAAGCAATTTCAAAGGCGTCAAAAGAAGTCTGGCAGGAAAAACATCACCATGAGTTTCCTATTGATGTATTTCAAACAGGATCTGGAACAAGTTCAAATATGAATGCTAACGAAGTAATAGCTTCTATAGCTTCAAAATATGCAAAAGTTAATATTAGTCCAAATGATGATGTAAACATGAGCCAAAGCAGCAATGATGTCATTCCTACAGCAATTAAAATTAGCGCCCATATGGATTTAACAAAAAAGCTATTTCCAGCCATGGATGGTTTAATTAAAGCGGTTGATGAGAAAGCGGAATCTTTAAATGGAATTATTAAAACTGGTAGAACTCACTTAATGGATGCTATGCCAATTGATTTTTCTGAGGAATTAAAAGCGTGGTCTAGCCAATTAAAATCTTCAAAAGAAATGTTAAATATTATAGAAAAGAAACTTCTTGAGCTGCCACAAGGAGGCACAGCTGTTGGGAGTGGAATAAATGCTCATAAACAATTTTCAAAATATTTTGCTCAAGAAATGACAAACTTATTAGGTAAAAAGTCTAAGTGTACTCCAGCTAAGAATTTGTATCATGAGCTGAGTGCTCAAGATTGTTCAGTTCAATTATCAGGAGAATTAAAGAACCTTGCTGTCATACTAATGAAAGTTTCAAATGACCTTCGATGGATGAATAGTGGTCCATTGGCAGGAATATCTGATATTGAACTAAAAGCCTTGCAGCCTGGAAGCAGTATTATGCCTGGTAAAGTAAATCCTGTAATTCCTGAAGCGGTTGCTATGGCCTCTGCAGATGTTATCGGCAATGATGTAACAATTACTGTTGCAGCTCAATCTGGAAGTTTCCAATTAAATGTAATGTTGCCTGTAATTGCCTATAACCTTTTAAAAAGTATTAATCTTTTAAGTGGCTCTATGAATGTTTTATCTAAAAAAGCCATAAAAACATTTAAAGTTAACTATAAAAATTTAGAACTTTCATTGTCAAAAAACCCAATATTAGTTACCGCATTAAATCCAATTATTGGATATGAAAAAGCCGCAGCAATTGCAAAAAAAGCCTATAAAGAAAATAGACCAATAATTGAAGTTGCAGCTGAGGAGACTGATCTAACTGAATCAAAACTAAAGAAATTACTTGATCCATCTAAGCTTGCTAAGGGTGGTATATAAAATTGTCAAACGCACTATCTCAAAGTAGCTGCGAGGCCTGCAAAGTAGATGCTCCAATTCTTTCTGAGCAAGAAATACAGGAACTTGCTCCTCAAATACCATCTTGGATGATTCATGAAGAGGAGGGCATTAAAAAATTAATATGCTCTTTTGCTTTTTCTAGCTATGAGGATTCTGTTAATTTTACAAATAAAGTAGCTAAACTTGCTGAAGAAGAAGATCATCATCCAGAGATTGTCTTAGAGTGGGGAAATGTTACCGTTTCATGGTGGTCACACAAAATTAAAGGCCTTCATAAAAATGACTTTATTTGTGCATCAAAGACAGACAATCTTTTTAAAGAATAAAAATAGATTTAAAAATGGATCAAAACGAAAAGCCCTATCAATTTGTCGCATGGATAGCAACTGCAGTATTAATTGTAGCTGCAATTTTAGCAAGTTTTGTACCCGCTTCAGAATATCATCATTGGGCATTTATAATAGCCAATTCATTATGGGTTATTGTAGGATTCTTGTGGAAAGAAATGACACTGATAGTTTTAAATGGCGGATTAACTGTAATTTATATATTGGGTTTAATTCTGTAAAAAGATAAAGTTTGATATAAAAATTATAGTTAAAAACCACGCTCCGCTAGAAATCTTATATAGCTCACCAGATGAAATTTTAAGAACAATATAAACTAGAAAACCAAGAGCGATCCCATTTGCTATTGAGTAAGTTAAAGGAATCATGACCATAATTATTAATGCAGGTATTAATTCTTTTGAATCATCCCAATTTAAGTTCTGCATACCACTCAGCATTAAGAAACAAACATATAACAGCGCTCCAGCAGTTGCATATTCCGGAACCATTTTAGACAAGGGAGCTAAAAATATTGCAAAAATAAATAAAATTCCAACAATGACTGCTGTTAGTCCAGTTCTTCCGCCAACTTCCACACCAGCTGAGCTTTCAACATAGCTAGTTACAGGAGAACATCCAAAAAATGTACCAAAAATACTTGCACTGCTGTCTGCTTTTAAAGCTTTGTCCAAATTTTTTGCTTCGCCCTCATCATTAAGAAGGTTAGCCCTAGAAGCAACGCCGATCAGAGTCCCGGTAGTATCGAAAAGATTTACAAATAAGAAAGACATAATCACACTTATCATAGCTACATCAAGAGCACCCAAGATATCTAATTTCATTAAAGTTGGAGAGATATCTGGAGGTTTAGAAAATACACCCCCATATGAAACCATACCCATTAGAAATGCAATTAAAGTTGTTGTTAAAATACCAATAATTATCTCACCAGGAATCTTTCTTTTTCCTAAAACAAGAATAATGATAAAGCTTAAAGCTGCCAAAAGCGTTTCAATCGATGCAAAATCACCTAACTGAACTAAAACCACATCATCGTTAATAACAATTCCACCCTTTTGAAGACCAAGGAAGCCTATGAATAAACCAACACCTGCACCAATAGCAATTCTCAGATTAAATGGAATACTATCAATCATCCACCTTCTAAGATTAGTAATACTAATTAAAAAAAATAATATACCGGCAATAAAAACAGCTCCTAGAGCTACCGGCCACTCATAACCCATTTGCCCGACCACTGTATACGTAAAAAAGACATTTAATCCCATTCCTGGAGCAAGACCGATTGGCCAATTGGCAAATAAACCCATCAAAATACATGCTATTGCGGCAGCAAGACAGGTTCCAACAAAGATAGCATCTTGATCCATGCCACTATCTGACATGATATCTGGATTCACTATTATTATATAAACCATTGTTATAAAAGTAGTAAAACCTGCAATGATTTCAGATTTAATACTAGTATTATTAAAATCAAGCTTAAAGAAGCCATTAAGAAAATTTTTCATGGAAATAAGTATATTCTATCTGACACAGATGTTGTTGAAAGTGTTAACATGATAATTAAATTTTTTACTTGCAGAAAATAATATAAATACTGTTATTTGGCACACAAGTTGCATATATATTTATACAAACATTACATCTTAAAAAAAAGAGGATACATTTATTATGAAATTTACTATTTTATTAAAAGCATCTGTTGCTTCTATTATATTTTTATCATTTACAAGTAACATTTTTGCTCAAGAAGGCAATTTGGTATTTGAAGAGATTATAGTTACTGCTGAAAAAAGAGATGAAAGTCTTCAGACTGTGTCTCAAGCTGTTACCGCAATAACAGATTCTGAAATCGAAGCTAAAAACATTAATTCATTTGTCGATCTATCAAGCATTGTTCCTGGTGTAACAGTTGCTAAGAACGAGGGATATAAAACAGTTATATCTATTAGAGGTGTTGGTAATGAAACAAACCAAAATGCTATTGCTGCTCCTTCAGTTGCATATCACATGGATGGTATTTTTATTGCTTCACCATTTTCATTGCAAACAGACTTTTTAGATGTTCAAAGAATTGAAGTATTAAGAGGACCTCAAGGTACTCTTTTTGGTCAAAATTCAACAGGTGGAGCTATTAATGTAATTAGTAACAAACCTACTACTGAGGAAAGATTTTCAAAAGCAGACATAACTTATGGCGATTACGGTATGAAGCAATTAAGATCTTCATCGAATATACCGATTTCAGATTCAGTAAGTACAAAAGTATCATTTTCTGCTATGACTAGAGAAGGTTTTACAGAGAATCTCCTTACAGGACAAGACTTGGATGATGCCCATAATCTTAGTTTTAGAACAGATTGGATGATTGAGCTAAGCGATACATCTAGTTTGAGAATATTTGGTCAATATTCTAATGTTGATAGAAATGGCGCTGCTTTGAGAGGTATTGATGACCAATCCCCAGGCATGCGAAAGCTATCTCAAAATACAATTTCAAAACAAGAGCTTACTTCATCTGTAATTGCTATGATTTTTGAATCAGATCTTGGATTTGCTAATTTAAAAATATTAGCCAGTTCTCAAGACGATGATATTTCTGTTACAAGAGACAATGACCGTCATAATTTTGGTGATCTTGTTTTATCAATACCAGGATTGGGATCTGGTGCCACATACCAACAGGCAGAATTTCGACCTGAATCTTCAGTTGTAGAAACAACAACTTTTGAAATTAACCTTATTTCAAATGAGCCTGCAATGAATGGAAAACTCGATTGGACAGTTGGAGCTTTTTATATGGATCACGAAATTGAAAATGTCATAAGAGGTTACAGAGATGACGACCTTGATGGAGTCTTTAAATACGTTTGTAACGCATCTTTTGCTGATCCAAATTATTGCTATGAGCACGATTATGGAATACCTGGGAGATTCGATATTTTTGGCCCAGGCGCGGATGTAGATTTTTTTACAGATGCTTTTCCTTATAGAGAATCGTTATCTGTTTACGCTCAAACAACCTATAGCATTAGTGATACTTTTAGACTTGTTTCTGGATTGAGATATTCTGAAGATACTTTTGGGACAGACGTTACAAATTTTTTAAATACTGAAACTTTTGTAGCAGAAGGCACTACAGATGAGGTTACAACAAGAATTACTGGTGAATACGATCTAGCTGATACCACAATGGTCTATTTAACACTGGCAAGCGGCTTCAAGCCTGGCGGAAGTAATTTAACATTTGGTTTTGATAATGATAATGCTCCTCCAATGGTTTTTCCTACATTTGAAGCAGAAACAGTTGATTCTACTGAAATAGGCATCAAGACAGATTTATTTAATGGAAAAGCAAGAGCAAACATTGCTGCATTTTCATATGACTATGAAAACCTTCAATTTCAAGCAACTGATCCTGATCCATATAGAGGCGGCGTAGCCAATATTCCTGATTCAGAAATGTCAGGTGTTGAAATTGAATTTACTGCTTTAGCATCTGACTCATTCACTTTTGATATGAATTTAGCTTTTCTTAACTCTGAAGTTTCATCTGATTACTTCGTCTTGGACAATGTTGATGCGTATCAATATTTCTTTGGAGAGGAAGATTTAAGATACGGCCTTAGAGAAAATGTAAAAGGTAACAAACTTGCAAAGACACCTGAATTTACAGCCGATGTAAATTTTATCTATGAAACTGATTTGCCATCAGGAAATAGTTTGACTGCTATTTTTCAGTATGTAAAAAGAGGTAAGTTTATGCAAAGAGTCAGCAACAACCCGATTGTGGATGCAATTCCTGGGTATGATATTGTTAACTTTACTGTCGGTATAGATTACAACAATAATATTGGTCTAGATTTAATGTTATTAAATGCTACTGATGAAGATGGAGTTAACTCAAGTATGACTGATGTTTTTGGTGTCGCTTCAACCGGTTTAGAGCTTATACCTCCAAGACAGTTTATGACAAGAATTAGTTACAAGTTCTGATTTCTTTATCTCTTGAAGTTATAATTAAATAAAAGGGCCTTACAGGCCCTTTGTTAAAAATATGAAAAAATTATTTATACAGCCAGAAAGCCTATTAAAAGATTCATCCCAACTTGCTTGGAATGTTTATGAATCTGGCTTTGAGCCGAATTATATAATTGGTGTATGGAGAGGTGGAGCACCAATAGGTATTGCTGTTCAAGAGTTTCTAAGTTTTCTTGGTATAAAATCCGATCATGTGGCAGTTAGAACTTCATATTATTCAGGTATAGATGCTCGAAAAGAGAGCGTACAAGTATATGGGTTAAATTATGTTATTAGACAGCTTGAATCTGAGGATAGACTGTTAATTGTTGATGATGTTCATGATACTGGTAATTCGATCGCTCAAATTATTAATGACATAACATCGGCATGCAAAAAAAACACACCAGAAATGAAAATTGCCACCCCATATTTTAAGCCAAATAATAGCGAAACTGGAAGAAAACCAGATTATTATATTCATGAAACTGATCAGTGGCTTGTATTTCCTCATGAGTTAGAAGGACTAACTTTAGAAGAGATAAAAGCTAATAAACCTCAATTAACAGACCTAATTCCAAATATAAAAGACATAATATAAGTACTAGTTAGAATTCTCAGTCTTTTTTTTCCTTTTTCCTTTGGTTATAATCTGACATGGAAAAATTAAAATACAAAGCACTAACATTCGATGATGTTTTACTTCTTCCGAAGTATAGCGATTTTCTTCCCAGCGAAGCTTCTATCGAATCAAAATTAACAAAAAATATTACTCTTAAGACCCCGCTCTTATCTGCGGCTATGGATACTGTAACTGAATCAAAAATGGCTATTTCTTTAGCAGAAGCAGGAGGAATAGGAATAATTCATAAAAATAATTCAATTAAAGATCAGGCAGCTCAAGTCAAAGCTGTTAAGAAATATGAAAGTGGTATTGTCAGGGACCCAGTAACTATAGGTTCTAATAAATCTATAGGAGAATTAAGACAATTAACCAGCGAATTGAGTATTTCTGGAATGCCTGTTATCGATGATGGAAAGTTACAAGGAATTGTTACAAGTAGAGATTTTAGATATGCAGAAAATATGGATGCTAGTGTTTCATCAATAATGACGCCCTTAGAAAAATTAGTAACCGTAGAAGAGGGTTTTTCTCAAGAGGATGTAATGAAATTAATGTATAAGAGCAGAATAGAAAAAGTACTAGTTCTTGATAACAATAATAATTTATCTGGATTGGTAACTATGAAAGATATTGAAAAATCAGCACAAAATCCAAATGCTACAAAAGATTCTTCAGGAAGACTTCAGGTTGGAGCGGCCATTGGAACTGGTGAAGATACCCTTGATAGAGCAGAAGCTTTAGCTAAAGCTGGTGTTGACGTATTTGTCATTGATAGCGCGCATGGCCATTCCCTTAATGTTATTAATACTATCAAATTGATAAAAGATAAATTTAAAGACATCGATGTTATTGGTGGAAATATTGCAACAGCAGAGGCAGCAACAGAATTAGTAAAAGCTGGTGCCGATGCAGTGAAAGTTGGTATGGGACCAGGTTCTATATGTACTACAAGAATTATAGCTGGAATAGGAGTGCCTCAAATTAGCGCAATTTTAGAAATCAAGAAAGCCCTAGCTGGAGGGGATATTAATATTATTGCTGATGGGGGTATTAGATTTTCCGGAGATATAGCAAAAGCTATAGCAGCTGGTGCTGACTCAGTAATGCTAGGGAGCCTTTTTGCAGGAACTGAGGAAGCTCCTGGGAAGGTTGAGCTCTTTCAAGGTAGAAGCTTCAAAACATACAGAGGAATGGGTTCTATTGGAGCTATGACAGAAAGAGATGATGCTAATAGATACTTACAGGAAGATGTTGAGACTGATAAATTAGTACCTGAAGGAATAGAGGGAAGAGTTCCATATAAAGGTTTGGTAATCAATGTGATCAACCAATTAATTGGTGGAGTAAGGCAAAGCATGGGCTATATTGGCTGTAAAAGCATCAAAGATATGCAAAATAATAGCCAATTTGTAGAGATTACAAATGCAGGTATGGCTGAAAGTCACGTTCATGACGTTATGATCACTAAAGAAGCTCCAAATTATCAAAGAAGTTAGTTAAATGAGTAAGCTATCTCTAAGCAATAAAAAAATTGATACTATTTTGGTATTAGATTTCGGCTCTCAATATACGCAATTAATTGCAAGGCGAGTAAGAGAAAGCAATGTTTATTCTGAGATTCTGCCATGGGACATAGCTGAATCCAGAATAACTGAACTTAAACCGAAAGGTGTAATTTTATCCGGGGGTCCAAATTCAGTTACTGAGACCTTCACGCCAAGGGCACCACAAATTGTTTTTGATTTGGGCATACCTATTCTTGGTATTTGTTACGGAATGCAAACTCTTGCAGAGCAAATGGGTGGTCACGTAATATCTGTTGATCAAAAAGAATTTGGTCACTCAGAGTTAGAGATAGAAACAGAATCAATTTTATTTAAAGACTTAAATAAAAAAATTAATGTTTGGATGAGTCATGGTGATCAAGTTCAAGATCTCCCAGATGATTTTAATTTAGTAGCTTCGACTGCTTCTGCTCCTATAGCAGCTATGGAGCATAAAGACTCACCTATTTTTGCTATTCAATTTCATCCCGAAGTGACACATACAGAATATGGTCAAAAAATTTTAGAAAATTTTTTATTCAACATCTGTCATGCTAATGCTGATTGGAAAATGGATGATTTGATATCCCAAAGGATAGAAGAAATTAAAGAACAAGTTAAAAATAGCAAAGTTTTGTTAGGTTTATCTGGCGGAGTTGATTCTTCAGTAACAGCTGCGTTACTCCATAAAGCTATAGGTAAAAAATTAACTTGTGTTTTTGTAGACAATGGTTTGCTTAGAAAGGGCGAAGCAGAACAAGTAATGCAAACTTTTAAAGAAAATATGAATTTAAATGTAATTAAATCAGATAGTGAGGAAGTTTTTTTAAGACATCTAAAAAACATAGAAGATCCAGAGCAAAAAAGAAAAGTTATAGGAAGAACATTTATTGATATTTTTGATGCCGAAGCTATAAAGCTTAAAGATATAAATTTTTTAGCTCAAGGCACAATATACCCAGATGTTATTGAATCATCAGGATCAGAATCAAAAGAAGCTCGAGTAATAAAATCCCATCATAATGTCGGAGGTTTGCCTGAAGAGATGAAATTAGATTTAGTTGAACCTTTGAGAGATTTATTTAAGGATGAGGTTAGAAGGATGGGAGCTGAATTAGGTATTCCTATAGACATGCTTGAAAGGCATCCTTTTCCTGGACCTGGTCTGGGAGTAAGAATTATTGGAGAAATTAATAAAGATAAAACAAGAGTACTAAGAGAAGCTGACCATATTTTCATAGAGGAGCTAATAAAAGCAGGCTTATACGATAAGGTTAGTCAAGCATTTGCCGTTTTACTTCCAGTTAAATCAGTTGGTGTTGTTGGTGATGAAAGGAGATACGCAGAGGTTATCGCTCTTAGAGCTGTTGAAACGGTAGATTTTATGACAGCCAGATGGGCTCATTTACCATACGAATTTCTTGAACATGTCTCAAATAGAATTGTTAATGAGATAGAAGAAATTAGTAGGGTGGTTTATGACATTTCAAGCAAGCCACCAGCTACCATAGAGTGGGAATGAAATAATCACCTTATATCAGCACTTTACGTATGACAAATCTTGTCATTTCAATGCAGCAATGCAGGTTCCCAAATCTTAAAAACACAAATCTGACACACAAAGCAAATTATTGAAAGTCATAAGTTCATGGCATACTTAATATATGAATAAATTAACATTACCAGAGGTAGAATCATTCCTCTGGGAGACTTCAGAT
>CESF01312434.1_pt1 | contig 10374 bp, 7 predicted proteins | sample 356331 | NCBI WGS metagenome assembly CESF01 (sample SAMEA2621779, study PRJEB7988) | marine metagenome | biome: marine biome (ENVO:00000447); feature: surface water layer (ENVO:00002042); material: "saline water (ENVO:00002010), including plankton (ENVO:xxxxxxxx)" | depth 5 m
GTTTCTTTTTAACCTTACGTTTCTTTTTAACCTTACGTTTCTTTTTACCGAATAATCTCTCTCTTGTAGAAATTTCATAATCCATTTCTGTATTATAAATAAATCTTAATTCTTCTATACCTCTAGGATATTTTAAGTGACTCACTAGGAAATCTTTGAATTGTTCAATAGTATTAAATGTGTATTTAAGTTTAATTTTGTACAACTCAATAGTATCATTTTCTCTCTGAAATTTTTTTGCTCTATCGATTAGATACGAAATTTGTGGTCCCATTCCTTTCATATAATTAATTTCAGGGATGAAATATGCTTCTTTATCTAAGATGGAACCTTTTACACTGTCAATAAGGCTTTGAACATATTCTTTTTTAAGAGATGGCTTTTTTAAATCTTTAGCAGGTCTTGTAGTTGTTTTGAATACTTCTCCTTTAACTTCATTAAGGTAAAATTCTACTCCTTTGGATATATCTATTGGTGTATTTATACCTTCGTCTTCCTCAAAGAAATCATCAAACAAATCATCATCATCTTTTTCAGAATGTACTAGTTCGACTTGTTTTAAAATACACAATCCAATATCCATATTAGTAATTGTATTAGACTTTTTATAATTTTCTAAATCTTCTTTAAAAGTATTATCATCTACTTTATTTTTCAAAATTTTAAAATTTTTTAATCCATTTTTATTCAAATCTTGTACAATTGAATGATATTTTATCATATCTTCTTCTTCTAAAGACATTTTAGCTAAAGACTTTTTAATAACATTTATTATTATATCTTTAACAGTAATATCATTGATACGACTTAATTTTTTATATTTTTTAATTACTTGTATTAGAATTTGTACAATATTATAAGTTTTTTTAAAGCGATAATAAATTAAGACATTTACTAATTCTTCAATACCCTTTATGACTTTCTTTTTTTCTCGTAAAATCTCTTTATACTTAACAAATTTTCCTTCACGCAATAGATTGAAATTATTTATGTTAAATTTTTTGTATTCTTCTAAAAGTATGATAGGTACATCTGAATATCCTGATAACATACCTTTTTTCATATTGTCAAATAGTTCTATATTTCTGTTTAAAAATTTATCATTATATCTTATTCCGTTACCAATACCACTAATATCAATAAATACTAGATCGAATATTTTAGATATAAATTGTTCTTGATTATTATTATTTTTCATAAGAGGAATTATAACATTTTTACATAATTCTCTGAAAATTTCAATTTGATCATCCTTAAAACAGAAAATAAGATTTAATTCTAATTTTTCTATTATCCTTTTTTCTACGTCTGTTATAATATTTTTCCTAGTACTTCCATCTAATTTCCAAAGTCTTATGTATTCTTTTTCAGAGTCTGACATTTTAGGTCTAATATTAAGTGATTCTTGTAAAACTTGTATGTATTCTTTTTTTTTATTGTCCCACTTACTTTTTAAGTACAATTTTCTATATAAATTATAAGATTTTTTAGTGATTCTATTTCTTTTTTCTTGTGTTAAATCTCGAAATTTTTTTATAAATCCAGTTTCCATAAGTCTTCTACTAGCTTGTGTAAAAGGACTAAAAGTTCTCCTTGGGTCAAATGCACTATAGCCACCTCTTCTAGTTTCATATTTAAGAGGTCTACGTCTTTCACCATCTACTATACCTTGAACAGGAAAAGATTCATCAAGTTCTGATATAGTTTCTAGTTCTTTCTTAAATTTATTTTTCTTTGGTATACCATCTTTATTTAAAATTTTTCTCAATCTATACATAGATATTTGTTTGTCTAAATCTATTTTTATTAATTTTTTCTTTATGATATCATTTAATTTTTCTTCTATTGTTATATTAAATTCTTCTATTTGTTTTTTGCAATACTTAATAAGTCTCTCAATTTTAAACATTGTATCTTTGCTAAATTCTTCGCCAGTACATAAATCCATTTCAACTTCTTTTTCAAAATCTATGAAAAATTGAATAGTATTATTATTAATATTTTTTTGTAAATAATACAAAATTTTTAACACAATCAAGAGTCTTTTTTGTTTTGTAACATTATTAATATTTGGATTATTCATCATAAACTGTACACGACAAAATAAAAAACTTATTAGTTCATGTCTTTCAAAATTAAATTGAAAAGTTCTTTTATTTGACACCCAGTTAACTATATATCCTATTCTTTTTATGTAACCTGCTTGTATATTCCTAGCTGGTAAAGCCTTTATTTTTTCTTTTCTTAAATCATCAACATACAAAGAATCTCTCATAAAATAATCACTATCTTGTATTAAACCTTCTGTTTCTTTATTTGCAGGGAATATGTCAAAATATTTTTCAAACCAATTTCTAATACCGCGTTTATCTAATTTCCCTGGAATGTTAAAAGATGTTTGGATTATTCCATCTTCTTTTATCTGGTGAAATATTTGTCTCACATTTTCATTCCATTTTTCAAGTGACAACCCTTTAGGTTTTTCTTTTAATCTTAAAAAGGAAGCTCCTAATCTTCGTCGGTTGGCAACTTTATCAAATAAAGTTTTTTGATCTTTTTTATAGTCTTTCAAATATTTATTATATAAATTTATGGTACTTCTACTTTTTAATGCTTTGATTCTTTCTTTTATATTTCTATATTCTAATTCCAATTCTCGGATTTCAGCATTTTCTTTTCTATTACCTTTGTAAGTAATTTTATTATCGTCAGTTTTATTTCTATCATAATCTATAGTTCCGTCTTCAATATAGTTATTCATTTTTCTTTGGATATCTCTTTTTCTGTTCATCGTTTTTTTTATTAAATCATTTGATATCACATTTTGATTTAATATTTTTTTATATTCAGGTTTGTTAGCAATAAATTTATAAAAATAATTCTTACTTCTTTTATTTTTATTATCTTGTAAAATTTTACTGAAATTATACCTAGAACTTTTAATAGGTACTACTTTTTTTAATAGAAATTCTTTGACGTCTGTACTACACTTACCATCGTTTAATACTTTTTTCAATTTTTTTTTAACATTTTCTTTGTCTTCGGTATAAAATCCAGTAGGCAATTCTTTTTGAAAACTTCTTATTATACTTTCAACATCTTTTCCGACTACCTTATTAGTATGACTTTCTGGGAATCTTTTAAAAAAATCAATGTCAAACTTTTTATAATTAATCGTATTAGATATTTTTTTAATAGTCAGTTCATCTAATAATAATTTTCTTTCTATTAACCTTATTTCATTCAATTTTACTCCTTTTTTTTTTAATTGTTCCTTCATGTATTGAGGAAGTTTAAAATTTAGTACTCTATTATAATTAGGTAATCTTTCATCAAAGAAAAGACCGTCTGTTCTCTTAAAATCTCCACTTTTCATCATTTTCTTTTCTTTTCTCTTATCTACTATAGAACTTATTTGAGAAATATAACCAACCCTAGCAGGAACTACCACGTCTTGTTGATCTTTTTTTAATTCAATTATTTGTTTATATAATTTGTCAATTTCAGCTTTATTCCTTTTAGCTTTATCTGGGTCTGAAGTTCCTCTAGTAGTTGATAAATTATTTCTTTCTGATATTAGAAATTGTATTTGTGTTTCTAAAGTATTATAATATTGTGAACTCTTTGAAAGATTTTTATACGCGCAATCTTTTATTTTTTCTTCAATATTTTTTTTATTACTTGGTGTTATCTCTTTTTTAAGAAATTTCTTTATTTGTTCTTTATTATCCATCTCTTCATAAATTTGTTTAATATCATTTTCAGCCATTTTTTCAAGAATATTTTCGTTGATAAACTTTTCAGGTTTGATATTTTGTGATAACTTTAAATTAGATAATGAATATAATTTCTTTTCATTTACTTGATTTAAAAGTATTTTGTGTTTAAGATATCTTTTTCTCCAAGGTTCTATAGAACCATTTATTATTTGTATTTTAACATTTGTATTTTTAGGTAAATTACCTCTTTCAACAAAGTGAATACCATCATTTTTAACTATATCTTCTAATTTTCCTTTTATAAACTTTTGTTTACCTTCTTTTATTTTATTAATTGTATCACTTTCAGGATTTAGATTGTGTATATTTTTCAATGCATCTTCTTTGTATATCCAACCTATTACAGGTGAATAAGTTTTACTCTTTCTTTCTTTTTCTTCACCTTTACTTATAAACCTAGTAAATTCATAAGAATTATCTTCTGATTGTCCACTAGGGAAATAATTAGAATTTATATATTCAAACCCGTATATGTATTTTTCTTTAATATATAAACTAGTGTTACTTAATAAATTATCAATCAAATTGTTAGGAACAAAACTACTAATCAAAGATATAGCGTTATCGTATATAATTCTTCTGTGTTTTTTATCTACTGTAATTAGACTACTCATATGTTCGGTTAATTTAAATTTTCCCATTATTTGAAAAAAATGTTCTTTAGAAGAAGTTTTTAAAATATTTAAATTTTCTAATAGATTATATCTTTTGTATATATTCTGACTGTATTCATAATCAGTATCTGTTTCATATTTATGAAATATAGAATTATGTAATTTTAATCCTTCATTTATAGGTTTAAGTAAAAAATTTTCTTTGGTTTCTTTTACAGACATATTAGAAAGGTCTACTGTTGTATTTAACCTTTCTTTTTCATTTTTATAATTAAAAATATCACCCAAATATTGTTTATATTCTTGTATAGAAAAATTTTCATCTCTATTCTTATCTTTTAAACTTGTTACATTAGTTTTAAATTTTTTAAATTTTTGTTCTTCTTTGTTAAAATAATTCTTTATTTCAGATTTATCATTTTCTATTGTTTTCAAATCTGTATACAATCTTTTTATTCTATCATCAATGTTTTTTTTAAATGAATCAGTTTTTAAAATTGATTTTTCTAATCCTAATTTTTTAATAAGACCTTTTATTATTTCAATTTTTTTATTCGACTTCTTAATAATCATTTTTTTTCTATTTTTTAATTTTTCGAATACTCTTGTATTAATTATTTCTAAGAATTTTAAATTTTCTCCTATAGCATATTGATATAAAAGAAAAGTATCATCTCCAAACATCGCTTTATCGAATACCATTTGAAGTACTTCTAAATTCTCAGAAATTTCTTCAAGATTATTAACGTTTTGTTCATGTGTTCTGTCACCTAAGTATGCGTCAGTAAGGTCTGCTTCACTATTTTTACTAGCTTCGATTCTCGCAATCTGATCTCTAACATCTCCCCCTAGTCCAATATCATCTATATTTTCTTGATAAAATGTATCCTCCAATTCTCCGTCTCGTGTTTGTTCACTATAAGTACCTTCATTCTCATCATCTGGACGTTCAAACCCATCATCATTTCTTTCCATTCCAAATTTTCCTTTTCTTATTATTTTTCTTTTTACCATTATTAAAAATAAACAAGATATTTTTTACAAAAATATTATCTTGATTATTATTAATGAAAACAAAAAAACCTTTGGATAACATTATTATATTTATTTCTCCAACGTGCGTTCATTGTCATAATTTGATTAAAAGTCTTCCGTTGGATGTTTTTGAAAAAATGAAAATTGTAAATTCAACGAAAGTATCAAAACGCGTTCAAGAAAAGATCCCTCACGTTCCTTATATTGTTGATAAAAATGGAAAACCTTTGAAAGTTAAAGGAAAGATAACTTATGAAAAGCTTATGAGATTTTCAAATAGTTTCGGAGAAAATATTGAAAAATATAAAAAAGTTCCTACCCCAAGACCTAAGGGTAATATCCGTATGAAAAGACCATTTGGTCCATCAGATAATAAATCTTTAAAAAATAAATTTGGAAGACCTGCAAGTATTAAAGAAAGTAAAGTATTGTTACGACCTTGTAAAAGAAAATTTGGAAGACCTGCAAGTATTAAAGAAAGTAAAGCATTATTAAGACCTTGTAAAAGAAAGTTTGGACAAAATCTTCATCAAATAAGTAAGTCAATGAGACCTTGTAAAAGAAAGTTTGGAAGACCTTCATTAGGTAAAATTATGTCAAAGAATAACGCAGGTTACCGTAAGCCAATTATAAAACCAGGAGATACTATTTCTATAAGTACTAAAGGAGGTAAAATAAAAGTTAAAAAAGAATCATAAATATTTTCTACATACTGCTGTATACATGTCATCAGCTCCCACGAGTTCTTGCTCTTTACTATCTACTATTCTCTTAGTAAATGGAGCAAGGGTCCCGTCTTTGGATATTGTACAATAACTTTTAAGATGTGTTATTGTATCACAAAAAGGTAATAATTCTAATATATGACCAAATGGTTTTTGTTCAAAATCTCCTATCAATCCTGCTACAACTACTATGAAACCATCGTTAACTTTTTGTTTAACGAAAGGTACAAGATCTTCAAAAAACTGAGCCTCGTCAATACCTATAACATTATGATGATACAACATTCTTGGTTTTTGTATATTTAGAAAATTAATAGTATTTTTTTCAGAACTCTTAGTAAGAAATTCAGTTTTAACTGCGTCTAATGTTTCTTTAGTATGAGTCATAATAACATTATTTTCATTCCTAGTATCTTTACTAGAGTTTATAACTAGTACATTTTTACCTATAGCGCTGTATCTTCTAAGTCTTTTTATTAATTCAGTAGTTTTCCCAGAAAACATTGGGCCTATTATAATATGAAGCTGTCCTATTAAAGGTTCTTGTGTATTCATATTATGATATGTCCATTTTCTTTTATACCGATTCTACTTTGAATCCTCTTAATTGAACTGTTTTATAATTTTCAGGAAGTATAGGTGCATGTGATACGTCAGGTAAAAATTTATCTGAATATTCTTCTAATTCTCCATTAAGACTTTCAGGAACACCTCCTTTAATTGCATAGTTTTGACCTTCTTCATAAAATCCATATTTATTAAATGTGATGTCTTCTACAGTATCTCCGTATAACCAATGTGGAGGATTACCAGATTCTTCTACAGAACTGGAATCGATTGATTTATTAATACCTACTCCTACTACGTCAGTTTTAACATCATATGTTCCTAATACTGCGCTCATAATATGATAAACATCCTCAAGTTTTAAAATTTCAATGATTATATCATTACTTGAATATCTGTGATTGTTAAAAAGAGAAAAATTAATGACGTACCTAATTTCTTTTGGAAATTTCTTTCCTTCAACTTTTTTATCAGAAAATGAATATACTTTTTGATTAAGATAACTGAAATGTTCTCCATCCCATGTATCTTGTAAAGCATATTTTTCATTTTTAGGATTTTCTCTATAAGCTTCATTAATTCTGCTCATAATAAATTTCATAAGATTTTCTTCATCTTTAGTTTGTAAAAATCTCATAGGATTTTTAAATTCTGAATAATCAAATTCAATTGGTTTTGTAATTCTAACTAAAATATCCATTAGTATATTTTCGTATTCATTGTGTTGAATAATAGGTCTCATCCCATAATAAGTAGCAGAACTTTCAGGTGAACAATCAACTGACCTTTTACTATCATTTCTTTTAATAACCCTAGGGGGTCTATTTATTGTTTTTTTAGATTTATCATCAGGTATACTAGGTATAATAGAATCAGGAACGTCTGAAAAATTATCAGTATTGTATAATTTAAACATTATTACAGATAATACAAATATGAACATGAAGTTAACTTGGCTTGTATTCATTATTAATTAGCAAGAAAATTTATTTGGATTTTATTCGTTATTTTATTTAAAAAAATGTATTTATAATAATAAATGGCAAATGTTAGTGGAGCAAAAGTAAGTGCACCTCATACTCTTTTTTATTCAAAAAGATGTCCTCATTCAAAAAATTTCATGGAGAAACTTCAAAAATATCCTGATATTGGAGTATTATTTGAGAAATACGCAATAGAAGAAATTAATCAAATTCCTCAAGGTTTACAAGAAGTTCCATCAATGATAGAAAATGGTAAAAATTTAATACAAGGAAAACAAGCATTCCAATGGTTAAAGAAAAAAATGCAAAATAATCTAGATGGAGCTCAGGGTCTTAGTCAAATAAGCGGAGTAGGTAGTCTTGATTATGCATCTTTAGATGGTAATTTTATATCAGGAGGAAATAGTTTTAGTGGTATAAATGATAGAGACGGTAGTGATTTTAACAAGAATTTATTTGACGAAAAAACAGGATTACAAAAAGGTCAAAGAACAAGAACTATGGAAAGTTATGCATCAGATAGAGAAAGAGGTGTTCAAATTCCTAAGCCAAACAATATGGCTAGAAATGTACCTAGTTTAGGTTAAACTCGGTAAATATTGATATTTAAAATCAGAAGTATTTTTAATGAATAAAAACCCTTCTGGATTTAAAGAAAATATAAAGTGTGCTAATGTTGATTGGGGATACGCTGCATTAGATGAATCTGATACTGAAAGTGAAGAAGATGAAATATTAGAAAACACTCTTCCTCAAGATAAAATTAAAAAAAATGTTAATGTTGAATTTGAGAAAAGGGTTTTAACTTTCAAAGAATCTTTAATGGTTAATATAAAACATGAATGCTTATATTGTAAATTAGATGGAAAGATAGCAAAACATGTTTTTTTAAAAAAAGAAAAATCAAAATTTATGCATGATATGCATGGTAGGTCAGTTATCATAGTTTTTCCAAATAAACATTACAACACAATACACGAAACAGGAGAAGAATTACACAAAATACTACTAGAAATTAAACATTTTTGTGAAGAATGGAAACTTCAAGATTATTCAGTAACGTATAATATGGGAGGATGGAAATCTCATGAACACTTTCATTTTAAAATAAAAACTAAAGAAAATGTTATTAAAAGACTAAGAAGTAACCACTTTAAATTTCTTAAAAAAAATAAAAGATATAATAATGCGGATTATATAAAAAAATAATCTGATAATATTTATTATAATATGTCTTCACAACAACCTAACATTCTTCAACTAGCTCATCAGATGGCTGATGAAATGACAAAAGATGATTCAGTTGATCTCCAAAATATGGACATGGAATCTATGATTTCTCATGTTACAAAAAATGTTATGGGGATGATGCAGAATGAAAATTTCATGAAATCTATGGAAGAAACTACTAAAGAACTTCAAAAACAACAACAATCTATTGTGGAAGTTGAAGAAGATGAAGAATTAGTAGAAGAAGAAGATGATTATGACACACTTAATCCAAGAACAAAAGATCTTAATTTTAATTTGAATGTTTCTTTAAAAGATTTATACACTGGTAAAAAGAAAAAAATATCAGTTCGAAGAAAAAGAATGAAAAAAACACCTAATGGGTATAAATTAGTAGAAGAAAAAAAGAAAATTGCAGTTATAATTCAACCAGGTATGAGAGACCAACAAGTATTAAGATACAATAAAGAAGCAGATGAAATACCAGGTCATGAACCAGGTGATATCGTCATTACTCTTTGTGAAGATGAACATGAAATGTTTGAAAGAGATGGAAATGATATTTTTATGTTAAAAAATATTTCTCTTTCTGAATCATTTAACCTAGATTGGTCATTTAAACATCTTGATGGTCACGTTGTCCACTTAACACATAATTCATTAGAAGGAAGTAAACCTTTACATCTAGATGATGGTTTAAGAAAAATAAAAGGAGAAGGTATGCCTATTTTTGACAAAGATAGCGAAGAAACTGTATACGGTGATCTTTATGTCCAATTTAGAGTAGTCTTACCAGAAACACTTACTAAAGAACAACATGATGTTTTAAAAGAAATTTGTCATCCTCTACTTGAATCAATTGAAATAGGAAAAGATGACAAAGTTGTTAAAAAGGGTTTAAAAGAAGTTTCTGAAGAAGAAAGATTAGCATTTGGAGATGAACTCACTGACGATGAAGATGAAAGTGATTATTCTGATTTATCAGATGAAGACAGCGAAGAAGAAGATGAAGGCGAAGAAGAAGACGAAGATGAAGAAGAAGAAGAAGGTGAAGAAATTGATGAAGGTGATGTTTCATTAGAAGACATAGAAGAAGAAGAAGTTTGAACCATTCGAAGTATTTGCATGTAAGAAAGAATAAAAGGCATAACTTTTCTTTGAAGTTCATCATTTGAAAGATCTTCTTTTAATATAGATTCTAAGATAATAGAATTTTCATAATCAGATGGAAATCCCATTGTTTTTTTTTCAATAAACTTAACAGCTACTGAAAATTCGTGTAACCAACTTTCAATTTTAGGTAAATTTTCAATATTCATTTTTTCTTCTATTTCTGTGATTATTTCTTCTAAGTTCTTATTAATACTTTCTTGTTTTTTTCGAAGTATTCCTATAATATCTTTTTTTACTTGCATTTACTAGTAAAAAGTATAGTAATAAG
>CESF01012381.1_pt1 | contig 10367 bp, 7 predicted proteins | sample 356331 | NCBI WGS metagenome assembly CESF01 (sample SAMEA2621779, study PRJEB7988) | marine metagenome | biome: marine biome (ENVO:00000447); feature: surface water layer (ENVO:00002042); material: "saline water (ENVO:00002010), including plankton (ENVO:xxxxxxxx)" | depth 5 m
AACTAACCAAGCATGATTTTGGCTGATTCTAAATCCTGCAAAAAAAATGGTCTACAGCACTGCTTTTGGATATGAACCCAAGCATTTAAAATCTGTACATTGCTGCTGTACTAAAGCCATTGCTTTTTTTACTTTTTCTTCATTTTGATGACCTTCGAGGTCTATAAAGAACATGTAATTCCACGTGCCTGATTTTGAAGGGCGCGTTTCAATACGCGTTAAACTCACACCCTCATCATGAAACGGTGCTAACAAATGATACAAGGCACCCGGCTCATTTTTACTAGCAATTAATAATGACGTTTTATCGTCGCCACTAATTTCAGTCATTTGATTACCAATAATCAAAAAGCGTGTTGTATTGTCTGGCATATCTTCAATATTAGCCGTCGCAATATTTAGATTGTAAAGCTCAGCAGCAGCCTCACTCGCAATAGCTGCAGCACCTTCTTCTTGTTGAGCACGACGAGCAGCTTCAGCATTTGAGCTTACTGCAATACGTTCAATCCCTGGCCAATTTGCATCCAACCACTGACGACATTGCGCCAACGACTGAGCATGAGAATATACTTTAGTTGGCTTAGTTATTGACGACTCTTCTTCTAATCCTTTCTTTAAAAGCTCTTTTTTCAACAAGAAATGATGATGGATACGTAACGCGACTTCGCCACAAATTTGTAAGTTTGATCCCACAAAACTGTCTAGAGTATGAGTAATAACACCTTCCGTCGAATTTTCGACAGGTACTACACCAAAATTTGCACCACCGGCCTCTACTTCTCGAAATACATCATCAATAGAACCCTGGCTCTGACACTCAACTGCATGACCAAAGTGCTTTAATGCTGCCTGTTGAGTAAAAGTACCTTCAGGCCCCAAGTACGCAATTTTCATCGGTTCTTCTAAAGCTAAACACTGAGACATAATTTCACGAAATAATCGTGCAACACCTTCAGCAGGCAATGGGCCTTCATTTCGCTCCATCACACGGCGCAGTACCTGCGCTTCACGCTCTGGGCGATAAAAAACAACAGATTCACCTGGCTTAGAAAAGTGCTCTTTAACATCCGCCACTTTCTGTGCACATTTAGCGCGCTGATTTACAAGCTGCTGAATCTGCTGATCAACACTATCGATCTCATCACGCAACTTACCTAACTCTTCAGCTTCTGTGGTAAAACTTTTATTTGTCATTCGCCAACTCAATCTATTTACACTTTGCTGATCACTTTACGCGTTCCGCAAGTTGATTAAATTAACTTACAGAACGTACAGCGCTCTTTTCCAACTAAATTATTCTAACTATTATTTTTCGCAAACTCGGCCATAAAGGCAATCAATGCATCAACCGCTTTTTCTTCGACTGCATTATAAATACTGGCACGCATACCACCGACACTGCGATGCCCTGCTAGATTCAGCAAACCAACCTTTTCACTTTCTGCCAAGAATGCTTTATCAAGATCAGCATTTTTCAAGGTAAATGGCACATTCATTATAGAGCGATTATTAATCGCAACAGGGTTTGCATAAAAAGGATTTGCATCAATGAAATCGTACAATTTTTTCGCTTTACGATGATTAATTTCTGCCATAGCTTTCACGCCGCCTTGAGCTTTCAACCAAGAGAAAACTAAGCCCGCTAAATACCAACCATAACTTGGCGGCGTATTGTACATAGAATCGTTATCAGCCATGACCTTATAGTCAAACATAGTCGGCGTACCTTCTAGAGTTTGCCCTAGTAGGTCTTCACGAATAATAACAATGCACAAACCTGCAGGACCAATGTTTTTCTGAGCCCCCGCATAAATCATAGCGAATTTTGAAACATCGATTTCCTCAGATAGGATAGCCGATGAATAATCTGCCACTAACGGCACGCCATTAGTTTCTGGAATGTAATCAAATTGAACGCCACCAATGGTTTCATTAGGTGTGTAATGCACATAAGCCGCTTCTGGATTAAGGTTCAATTCTTCCTGACTAGGTGCTGAGGTAAAGCTATTATCTTCCGTTGTTGCAACGACATTAACGTCACAAAAACGCTTCGCTTCAGCAATGGCTTTTTTCGACCACTGACCTGTATTGATATAATCTGCTGATTTTTTGCCGTGCAATAAGTTCATTGGAATCATAGTGAACTGACTGCTTGCTCCACCCTGCATAAACAACACTTTGTAGTTATCAGGAATAACCATCAAATCACGTAAATCTTGCTCGGCTTGTTGAGCAATACCGACAAACTCAGGAGAACGATGACTCATCTCCATCACAGACAAGCCCTTACCTTGCCAATTTAGCAAGTCAGCTTGCGCTTGAGATAGTACATCAGTAGGAAGTGCCGCAGGACCTGCGCAGAAATTATATAAACGAGTCATGATACCGTTTCATCAGTAAAGCCCTAATCAAAGGGCGTTAATATTTCGAATCTATCCTATACATAAATAGATATTTAATTGTTAGAAAACTACTCGGCTTTAGCTAAGCGCTTCTTTTCTCTTGAGTATTCAACTCTGACTTTATGCTTACCATAAGCAGCAACAATTAAAGCCATAAACAAGCCAACAAATAGACCAGCAACTATAGCTAATGCCATAATTAACAATTTACGAGGTTTAATAGGCTTAACAGGCACAACGGCAACTTCATCAATACGTGCCAACTTAATGTTCTCAAAATTAACATCGAGTTTTTCAAGTGACTCAATCTCTAATAAAATCTGTGGTAAACCTTCAATAAAATGATCTTCACCGCGAGCTAAACTCTTAGCTATTTCCGCTCTAGATTCTAATGCTTTTATCTCTGCTTTAATTGCTTTAGAACCCAGCATATAAAGAGGCGGCTCTTGCCCACCCATGAGATCCATATTTCGATAAACAGGATCTATCTGGTCAACCGCTATAGCTATCGCAGTGGCCTCTTTAAGCTCTAAAATACGACGTGCTTTGTCACCCAGATAAGCCTCACGCATGATATCTGCTTGATAATTCAATGCCTCGATACGACCGTTAACTTTCGCCAACATAGTATCGTAATTATCTCGCAAGCCACGAAACAGAGCATATTCAACAAATTCGTTTAATAATTGACTAGCAAACTCAGCATCAGAAGATTTCAAACTGATCTGAACAAATGACTCTGAGTCCTTTTTACCAGAGGTTTTTAATGAAAACTGTTCACTAAATTTACTAAAATTTTGTTCTAGTGTTAAATTTTCATTATAAGCATCAGGTATTGTTTTAATCTCAGTCAGCTTCAACTCATAAAAATCTTTACGGTACCCTGTCGATAACAGCGCTGCCGTAGCAGAAGAAAATGATGATTCAACACTCATCTCAAAAATAGGCGGGCTAACTTTATTAAAAGTGTCCTTATCATTGTTAGACACCTCATAGCCACCCTGCAATTGTGGGCGCGAAAACTCAATCAAGTCATTTGCAGTAGCCGACTTAATCTTAGTTTCAGACTGATAAATCGGAGTCGCTTTAAATAAATAAAGACCTGCCAGAATCAATGTGGCAAATAGACCTATGAATACCCAGCGTTTATGAGACCAGATATCATCGATGAGATCGAATAAATCGATCTCATCGTCATTTACATTTCCATTGTTATGCTCGCCATCAATCATCCTTGTCATTTATGCTTCACCATCCATATCGTCGTCATTAATCTGACCAGCATCTACATCACTAGTATCACTTGCATCAACAGAATCAGCTACGTCTGAAGATTCAGTTTGAGTACCATCTGCTGCTAGATATTCAATACCATCGTCAACATCTTCTGGCTCACAAACACGCTCCACACCAATCAAGCGCTCTTTCTCAGCCACTTTAATTAAGCGAACACCTTGAGTATTTCGACCTAAACAAGAAACAGAATCAGCCGAAGTACGAACCAAGGTTCCTTTATCACTGATCAGCATAACTTCGTCATTTTCGAAGACTTGAACTGCGCCAATAATAATACCGTTACGCTCATTAACAACCATAGCCTTAACACCTTGAGTGCCACGGCCTTTGGTTGGAAATTCTGAAATTTCAGTACGCTTACCATAGCCACGATCACTTGCCGTTAATAAAGTACCGCCCTCTTCTGGAATAACCAGCGAGATAACATTTTGACCTTCTTGAATTCTAATACCACGAACACCACGAGCCGTTCGACCCATTGCACGCACATCAGATTCTTTAAAGCGGTTTGCTTTACCTGCATCAGTAAGCAATAAGATATCCTTCGTGCCATCAGTAATCGCAACACCAATTAAGTGATCACCGTCATCTAGTTCACACGCAATTAAGCCGCTAGAACGTGGGCGCTGGAAGTGCTCTAAACTGGTTTTCTTCACAGTCCCCATTGAGGTTGCCATAAAGATAAATTCTTCACCGGTAAATTCAGGTAGAGGAAGAATCGCTGTAATGCGCTCATCGTCACCCAAATTAACTACATTCACCATTGGACGACCTTTTGCATTACGTCCAGCCTGAGGAATGTCATACACTTTTAACCAGAATACTTTACCCGCATCGGTAAAACATAAAACCGTATCATGACTGTTTGCAATCATCAGGTGTTCAACATAATCATCATCTTTAACCGATGCTGCTGACTTACCCTTACCGCCGCGACGCTGAGCCTGATAAACATCTAATTGCTGAGTCTTGGCGTAACCACCATGAGAAATGGTCAATACTAAATCTTCTTCTGGAATCAAATCCGCCATCGTCAAATCACGCTTGTTCGCAATGATTTCAGTACGACGCTCGTCACCGTATTCTTCTTTTATTGCCGCAAGTTCGTCACGAATAACCTGCAATAACAATTCAGGAGAACCTAAGATATCTAGATACTCTTTAATTTCAGTTAACTTAACCTGATACTCTTCAATCAACTTTTCGTGCTCAAGACCGGTAAGCTTTTGCAAACGCAAATCCAGAATCGCTTGAGCTTGTTGAGGGGAAAGGTTGTACATGCCGTTATGCATGCCAAATTCTTCACCTAGGTCATCAGGACGACACGCATTTTCACCAGCACGTTCCAAGAACCCTGTAACAGAACCCGGAGACCATGATGTTGCGATCAATGCTTCTTTTGCTTCAGCACCCGTAGGAGACTTCTTAATCAAAGCAATAATTGGATCAATATTACTTAACGCAATCGCTAAGCCTTCTAAAATATGACCACGTTCACGAGCTTTACGTAACTCAAAAATCGTACGACGTGTAACAACTTCACGACGGTGACGAACAAAAGCTTCAAGCATTTGCTTCAAGTTCAACGTTTGTGGCTTACCGTCCATCAAAGCAACAACATTAATACCAAATACCGACTGCAATGCCGTTTGAGCAAACAAATTGTTCAAGGTTACTTCTGGCATTTCGCCACGACGCAAATCAACAACAATACGCATACCGTCTTTATCAGACTCATCACGCAGCTCAGTAATGCCTTCAATTTTCTTTTCTTTAACCAACTCGGCGATCTTTTCGATCAGGCGCGCTTTGTTTAATTGATAAGGAATTTCAGTGAAAACGATCGACACCTTGCCGTTTTTTTCATTTTCTTCAAAATGATGGCGGGCGCGCATATGAATACGGCCACGACCTGTACGATAAGCTTCAATAATACCTTCACGGCCATTAATGAATGCCCCCGTTGGGAAATCCGGACCAGGAATATGCTCCATCAGTCCATCGACATCCATATTCGGATTATCGATCAGCGCCAAACAAGCAGAAACTACTTCACCTAAATTGTGAGGCGGAATATTAGTTGCCATACCCACAGCAATACCTGAAGAACCATTAATAAGTAGGTTCGGCACACGTGTCGGCATAACTTCTGGAATTTTTTCTGTGCCATCGTAGTTAGGTACGAAGTTCACAGTTTCTTTATCGATATCAGCTAATAACTCATGACTGAGTTTATCCATGCGAATTTCGGTATAACGCATGGCCGCTGCGGAGTCACCATCTACAGAACCAAAGTTACCTTGGCCATCCACCAGCGTATAACGCATAGAGAAGTCTTGTGCCATTCGCACAATAGTATCGTAAACAGCAGAATCACCATGTGGGTGATATTTACCAATTACGTCACCGACCACACGGGCCGACTTTTTATAGGCTTTATTCCAATCATTACCTAGTACATTCATCGCGTGCAGAACACGTCTATGCACAGGTTTTAGTCCATCACGCACATCTGGTAATGCACGCCCAACGATTACACTCATTGCATAATCAAGGTAAGACGACTTAAGTTCGTCTTCAATGTTAATTGGCAATACTTCTTTGGTTAACTCACCCATAGATTCTTGGCCTGTCTCTGTCAAATGATGGTCTCTATTGAAAACCTCATTCGGTCCTTGTTATTAACGTTTATAATTAGCGACAAATCATACCACAAATCAACAAGATACCTAGTCTTTCACCCTTCTTTCGTGCTTCCCAAATAGCGAGTGACTAAGGAATGATCAAGGAAGATGCTTCACCTCAATCAAAGTTTGATTATACTGTGCGAAAAATAACTGATTCATCCTTTAAAAAACCTCCTAAACAAGAGTGCAGTTCAATGAGCCTATCGCAGACTGAAATCGCAGACTTACGTATTAACACTCGCTGGATTGTGCCCATTGAATCAGATTCTCACGAACAAGCTCTCATTAATCACTGCCTGCTAATTAAAGATGGAATCATCCTTACTATCGAGCCACAAGCCCATTGCACAATAGCGGCAAAGGAAACTATAGACTTAGGTGAACAGGTATTAATGCCGGGCTGGGTTAATGCTCATGGCCATGCTGCCATGTCATTATTTAGGGGCCTTGCTGACGACCTTCCTTTAATGACTTGGCTGCAAGACCATATCTGGCCAGCAGAAGGCCAGCATGTGAATGAAGATTTCGTTAAAGAAGGTACCGAACTTGCCATTGCTGAAATGATTCAATCTGGCACCACAACCTTTGCCGACATGTATTTTTACCCGCAGCAAAGTGGCGAGACCGCTCTGAAGACAGGAATTCGCGCTGTGTGCTTTACTCCCGTTTTAGACTTTCCAACCAACTACGCACAGAATGCCGACGAATACATTCGCAAAGCCGTTGAGTGCAACGATAGATTCAACAATCACCCGCTAAATAACAATAAGCGAGTAAAGATTGGTTTTGGCCCTCATGCTCCATACACAGTATCTGACGAGCCATTAAAAGAAATCACAATTCTCGCCGACCAACTCGATATGCCCGTACAGATCCACCTCCATGAAACCGCGTTTGAAATCAGTGAGAGTTTAGAAAAATTCAACAAGCGCCCCACTCAACGCTTAGCAGATATCGACTTTTTAAATGAACGCGTAAGCTGCGTACATATGACGCAGATAGATAGTAATGACATTAATATCTTACAAAAAACCGGCGCATCAGTTGTTCATTGCCCTGAGTCGAATTTAAAACTAGCCAGTGGCTTTTGCCCTATCTCAAAATTATCTAAAGCAGATATCCCCCTCGCCATTGGTACCGACGGAGCTGCCAGCAATAATGATTTGGATATGTTCAGCGAAACTAAAACAGCTGCATTACTTGCAAAAGGGGTCAGCCAAGACGCCAGTTCTATTCCCGCTATAGAAGCATTAGCCATGGCTACGCTTGGCGGCGCTAGAGCATTAGGCATAGACGAGATCACAGGGTCATTGAAACCTGGAAAAGCAGCAGATATTCAAGTAATTAATCTTAACACTCTCTCAAGCCAACCAGTTTTCGATCCGATTTCACACTTAGTTTACTGTGCAAAATCTACCCAAGTCAGCCATGTATGGGTTAATGGAACGTGCTTATTAAAAGATGGCCAACTCACAACTATAGATGAAGCCGCATTAATTGATCAAGCGAAGAGCTGGGCAAGTAAAATTCAACCTTCGCCAGTGATTAATTGATATGTTAATTATCTTAATTTTGATATCTATGCCTTCAAGCCACCATTAAGTAGAAGCCATGTCTATTAAGTAAAAATGAATACAGTTAGAATAGCGCCATTATTTATATAAAAGATTAGCTCCGCAGCCGAGGCTTAAGCATGTCTAATACAAAAGCTACACCAGATTTAAAAAGCGTAAATGTTGATAGCGCTGAGATTGCCAAATTTGAATCCATAGCAACACGCTGGTGGGACATGGAGAGCGAGTTCAAACCGCTGCATGAAATCAATCCTCTTCGCACCAACTATATTGAAGAACACGCCCCTCTTGCTGGTAAAAAAGTGCTCGACGTTGGTTGTGGAGGTGGGATTTTAAGCGAAGGAATGGCCCTGCGCGGCGCTAACGTGACAGGCCTTGATCTAGGCGAAGCTAATCTAACAACTGCAAAATTACATGCTTTAGAATCAGGGGTAAACGTTGATTATCAATGTCGCCCGGTGGAAGACTTTGCCGAAGAACACCCTGAATCGTTCGACATTGTTACTTGCCTAGAAATGCTAGAGCACGTGCCTGACCCAGAATCCATTGTGCGCGCTTGTGCAAAACTGGTAAAACCTGGCGGCCACGTATTTTTCTCAACCATTAATCGTAATCCTAAAAGCTATTTAATGGCCGTTATTGGCGCTGAATACATTTTAAAATTAGTACCAACAGGTACCCACGATTACAACAAGTTTATTAAACCTGCCGAGCTTGCTCGCTGGTGTCGCCCTGTCGATCTTAAGCAACTTCACATGACAGGCATGACCTACAACCCCATTTCTAAAAACTACAAGTTAGTAGACAATGATGTTGATGTGAATTACTTAATAGCTTGTCAAAAAGCGCTTTGATGGCTTCTTCACAAATGCCTCACATAATGAAACCGAAAGCGCTGCTCTTCGATTTAGATGGCACTTTAATGGATACGGCTCCGGATTTCTTTCCAACTGTGAATACTTTGAGAAAAGAACACAATCTGCCGCCATTGCCGGATGAGACTATCCGCTTACAAGTATCGAATGGTGGCTGGGCATTAACCCGCCTAGCGCTCGACATACCTCAGCTAGCCTCAGATATAGACACTAATATTGCTGCTGAAAAAAACGAAACCATTAAAGGGCAGAGAGAGCGCCTACTCGATTTGTACATCGAGCATATTGCCAAGCAAAGCGGATTATTCGACGGAATTGCAGAACTATTAGAAACCTGCAACCAGCAAGATATCCCCTGGGGCATTGTGACTAATAAGCCGCGCCTATACACAGAGCTGCTATTAGAGCGCTTAGCTGATCAATTGCCTATATTGCAACACAGCTCGGTACTTGTTTGCCCAGACGATGTAGAAAAAACCAAGCCATTTCCTGACCCACTGCTTTTAGCCGCAAAAAAGATTAAAATTGCGCCACAAGATTGCTGGTACCTTGGAGACCACATTAGAGATATTGATGCAGGGCGAGCCGCTAACATGTTCACGATTGCCACCTTATACGGATATATTGAGCCCCACGACAATCCTAATAACTGGCAAGCGGATCTATTAGTGAAAACCGCCCAAGAAGTTACTGACTTACTTTTAAAAACATTGAACACATAACGGCAAGCCGTTTTAAAAATACCGCCGCTAGCGGAACTTACTTGCCGCTAGCGCACGATAATCTTATTAAATTGACAAATATCGAGAGAAAAATGAGCCAAGCAGCCGCTGCAAAATCGTTAAAATTAAAAGATCGCGTCATTTTAGTGACAGGCGCTAGTTATGGCATCGGCGCTCACGCTGCTTTGGCTTATGCTCGTGAAGGTGCGACCGTTATTCTTCTGGGCCGCACTCAAGACATGCTCGAAACCGTCTACGACCGTATTGAAGAAGAAGGCTTACCGCAAGCAGCTGTACTTCCTTTCGACCTAGGCTGTAATGATGAGGAAAAATTCATCGAACTTGCAGACTTAATTGCACGTGAATTTGGACATTTGGATGGGGCGTTATTAAATGCAGGAGTTTTGGGTCAAAAAGCTCCCATTGAAGGCTATAACTGGGCTGCATGGAAACAGGTTATGGACATCAATGTAAATGGTCAATTTCTACTCGCAAAATCAATTACCCCTCTATTAGAGCGCTCTGAACATGGTGCATCACTCGTACTAACCTCATCAAGCGTTGGCCGCGAAGGCCGTGCATTCTGGGGAGCTTACTCTGTTTCTAAATTCGCCATCGAAGGTATGATGCAGATCCTAGCGGAAGAACTTTATGATAGCCGTAACATTCGTGTTAATACATTAAATCCAGGCGCAACCCGCACTAGCATGCGCGCCGATGCTTACCCAGCCGAAAATCCAGCACACTTAAAAACAGCGGACCAGATTATGGATATCCATGTTTATCTAATGAGTGATGAATCTAAGCATGT
>CESF01013404.1_pt1 | contig 10308 bp, 7 predicted proteins | sample 356331 | NCBI WGS metagenome assembly CESF01 (sample SAMEA2621779, study PRJEB7988) | marine metagenome | biome: marine biome (ENVO:00000447); feature: surface water layer (ENVO:00002042); material: "saline water (ENVO:00002010), including plankton (ENVO:xxxxxxxx)" | depth 5 m
GTGTGTAAGTGCTGTAAGGCATTGAGCTAACCTGTACTAATTGCTCGATCGGCTTGACCGTATTACATCAAGTAATTTCTTGATATACCCAAGTTACTTAAGAGTTAATTTATTGAATTTATAAGTTTTTGTCTGATGACAATAGCAAAAGTGAACCACCTGATACCTTTTCGAACTCAGAAGTGAAACCTTTTAGCGCCGATGGTAGTGTGGTTGCGACCATGTGAGAGTAGGACATCGTCAGACTTCTTTTAAAGAAACCCTTCTAATTTCTAATTAGGAGGGTTTTTTTCTGCAACAAGCAAAGCACCCAAAGCAGATGCGTATTCTCCATTTTCTGGGAAATGCGGAGTAAAGCCTGTAATAGATGCTGCTTCTTCAAGAGACTTCCTAAGACCATTAAATGAAGGAGCTCTACCAACAACAACAATTTGATTTGCCTGGAACATCATAGCTACAGAGGTGGCTATTCTTGCAGCTGTTTGACCAACTAAATTTATTATACCTGCAGCAATATCTTCTCTAGCGTATTCTCTATCCATTTTTGAAACTTTTCCAAAGTTAACTGCTGTAGTTGTTGATGGAAGCTGCCCTATAGGACCAGATACAACATCTTCAAGTATTAAATCTACCTCACTTTCGCTGCCTTTTTCAGCTAACGCGGCTATTTCTATAGGATCACTTGTACCTAATAATAACTTGCTAAGTCCTAAGACTGTACCTCCTCCCACTCCTGTTCCCGAGCAATGAGTATATTTTCCCATATGGGCATGAATACAAGCTGTACCAGATCCTGCACTTACAATTATTGTTGATTCCTTTTCATTTAAACCGGATAAACTCATAGTTCCTTCACCTATAGCTTCAATCTCATTTACATGAACTATAGGCATAGAATCTATAAAATCGCCTAACTCTAAATGTCTCCCACCTGTTACTGCCAAAAAACCTTTGTTAGATTCAAAGTTAATTTCAGAAAAAAGACTTCTTACCCTGTCATGGTCTATGTCCTTAGAACTCAATTCCATTTTATGGACTATTTTGTCTTTATTTTTTCTGAGAGTATCTGTAACCGTTATTCCAAAATCAGCTGAAATATTCATGAAGTATAAAAATTAATTTAAGTTAATATATGATCAGATTTAATTATAAATGTTTATTTAGAAGGCGTGTTAATGGATATAAGGCAAATAGTAATGGTTTCTGGTTTAAGAGACCCAATAGTAAATGACCTTTGTGAATTATTTAATTTTGAGGTGGCCTTTAATGACCCAGGCGTAGCTCATTTTGGTCTTGAGAATGCAGTTATTCCAATAGGAACAGATTTTTTGGAAGTAGTTAGCCCAGTAGAAGAAAATACTACTGCAGGCAGATATCTAAACAAAAGAGGTGGAGATGGTGGTTATATGATAATTATTCAAGTAGATAAATTTGAAGATTCTCAAAAATTAGTAAACGAATATAATATTAAGACAGTCTGGGAGACTGATCTTCCAAAAGCTAAAGCCATGCATCTCCATCCAAAACAAATGGGAGGAGCTATCCTTTCTCTGGACTGGATGGAACCTAAAGAAAGCTGGAAATGGGCAGGACCTAATTGGGAAAAGAATATTTCAGGTCCTATCAAGGGTATAGATGGTGTTGAAATTCAATCAGATGACCCTGAACTAATGTTAAACACCTGGTTAAGAGTTTTAGGGGATGTTGAAAGAGATCATGAGAATAAAATTCTTTTAGATAATACTTGGATAAAGTTTTCACAAGCAACTGATGGAAGGGGACCTGGTATTTCAGCTTTTAGTTTAAAAGCTGAAAACAGTAATGAAATAATTGAAAGAGCCCAAAATTTGGGGTTTATGGTAGATGACAAGATAACAATAGGAGGAGTAAAATTTTATCTAAAATGAAGACATATTTTTCTGCATTCCTACTAGCGCTATTAGTTTCTTGTGGAGGCGGCGGTGGAGGAAGTTCTAGTACACCAACACTGCCTGAAGGAAACACCACCCAGGGAACTACACAAAGCACAGGTACTTCTTCTGGAAGCTCTTCATCAACTTCAGCCACAACTACTACAACAACTAGTTCTTATAATCCAAACTTACCTAGTTCTGGTGCGATCACTTTAACCGGTAATTTTGAAATAGATAAGGTGGAGTATGAAGATACGCAAGAATATCAACAACAATATGGTTTAGATTTAATTAAGGCCTCTTCGGCATATGCCCGTGGTGCAACAGGAAGAGGGGCGATTATAGGAATTATGGATTCAGGAGTTGATAATTCTCACCAGGAATTAAATGGTTTTAATAAAATTGTTTCTGGCAGTTACCTGGTATACCAAGACAGATCTCCTACTACAGATGAAAAAAGGCATGGCTCTCATGTCTCAGGTATAGCGTTAGGTGAGAGAGATGGATCTGGTATTCACGGAGTCGCATTTGATGCACAATTATTTTTTATATCTATAGAGTTAGGAACTGCTGGAGATACTTATGAACCTGCTACCATCGACTCGACAGTCGATTTTACTGGAATAGATAATAGTTGGTCTCAATTAGAAGCAGAGTTTGTCACTAATAATGTGACTGTTGTTAACGGAAGTTTTGGCTATCAAGGTAATATTAATGACTACACCGAACAAAATATAAGAGAAGCATTTCCTAAGACTATAGATGTTTTAGCTCAACCTCAAAAAGCTAATCAAGATAAAACAATTTTTGTATGGGCCGCTGGAAATGGTGGCGGATATGCAGATCAAGGAGTAGATTATTCAAGTCCTGAAGTCTTTGGAGGACTTGCTTATTTATTACCCGAACTAAGAGGAAACACTGCTGCAGTTGTCTCTGTTGATGAAGACGGTTCCATAAGTAGTTTCTCTAATAGATGCGGTGTAGCTAAAGATTATTGTTTGGCAGCGCCAGGCAGATCTATTTTGAGTATTTATGCTGAAGACTCCCCAACCTATGACTCATACGGAAGAGCGAGTGGTACTTCAATGGCTGCTCCTCACGTATCTGGCGGCATAGCTCTTTTGGCCGATTATTTTGAAGGGCAATTAGGAAATACCGAAATTCTTCAAAGACTATTCGCAACAGCAAATAAATCAGGCATATATGCAGAATCTGATATTTACGGACAAGGCTTGATGGACTTAAATGCTGCAACACAACCTCTGGGTACTGCCATGATTGCAACCTCTGGGGCTTCACTTTCAAATCTTACGATTCAAGAAGAAGGTACCTATATTGGAATTATTGGTCCTGCTTTTGGTAACTCAATTCCCAACAGATTAGGTGAACTCAGTTATGTTGTTTTTGACGACTTAGGTGCACCTTTTAAGAGGAGCATGGATAAACGTATTCTTAATAATATCCCGAATATAAATTGGTTAACTTCTTTTCAATTGAATCCCAACAAAAGAGTTTATCAACGAACATTCTCAACGAAATCTGGAAGCGATCTTGAGGTGGGCTTAGTTGATAAATTTTCTTATGTTGATGCTCCATCCTTATGGGCAAACACAGATAGCAATTTAGCTTATTTCTCTTTTTCTCAAACTATCTCTGAAACAAGTAAACTTTTTTTTGGAAACGGAACTAGCCCAAATACATATTTGAACACTACTAAAGATAATCACCACAGAGGAATACCTTTCCTAGATTTCTCTTCCGAAGGATCTTTTGTAGGTTTAGATATATCTTTACCTTTTAGTAAGTCTTTTCTATTTTCCTTCTTTGAAGGATCACATCAAGACAATCAGAGATTTCTTAATTCGCTTGGCGGTAGTAAAGGTGTCTTTTTTGAATTTAAAGATAGAAATAAGTCTTCATTACTCTCCTATCAAATGGGGGTAATGAAGGATAGCACCAGCTTATTAGGTATAACATCAGAAGGGGGTTTTGGTTCACCTAATAACTCCTCCACATCCTTTTTGGGGTTTGAGTCTCTTAATGCGTTTAGGACGGTGTCTCTTAGAAGCTCTATTCACCTTGGTAAGAACTCATCTTCATTTAATGGACTTGGTTTTATTAACGAAATGGATGATTCAATTTTTAGTGCTTTTAATTTCTCTCTCTTTAAGAATAATATATTTGCACAAAACGATTCATTAAGCTTGGAGATATATCAACCACTACGGTCTGAAGTATCTACTATGAATTTAAATTTACCTGTGGGAAGAACAAAAGATAGAAAAATTCTATTTAATGATTACAAGATTGATTTAACACCTTCTGGGAGACAAATTAATTCTCAATTAGTCTACAGCTCAAGTGGTAAATATATTACTTTCTTTGGAAAGATAGGATTGGTTTCAAATGAATTCCACAATCACGCTAATCATACAAAGCCTTATTTCTTATTGGATATGAAGCTTAATTTAAAATAGGCCTTGGGCAGCGTGCGCTGCTAGCTCTTTATCTGATTGTTGATCTATTTCAGAAGACGTCTCTAAAGGCTTATTAAGCTCGGCCCATTCAATTTCGAATTCATCATCTGAATCCATATAAGAGGTCAGATTAAGTTTTTCATACAAAGGCAAAACTTTATCAGTTAAAAGACCGATCCTTTTGAGGTTAGGCATTACCCTGCTGAATAAAAGATTCGTGAACATATCTTGGCTTTCATCATTTACAACCATTGCCCTTACTTCCTCTTCGCTAATATTAAACCATCTAGCAGGCAACTCTGTATTGATAATTCTATCTCTCATAACGACGCAAGCTTCGTAAGCGAACATAGCTCTGTCTTCCACTTCTTCTTTAGTAAGCGTCTTTAAAAAATCTTCTAAGTAGTTAACTCCGAAAGTAACATGTCGCGCCTCATCTCTTATCACGTAGTGAACTAATTGTCTTAGTAAAGCACAGTTAGAAGTTTCTTTTGTAGTTTGAAAAGCAGCAAGAGCTAGACCTTCAATAATAATTTGCATTCCGATGAATTTGAGGTCCCATCTTGGATCTGAAAGTATTTTATCTATAAGTGATTTCAGATTCTTGTTGATTGGATATTCAACTCCTGAAACTTCCTTTAAGTATCTGGCAAAGACTTCAACATGCCTTGCCTCATCAAATGTTTGGGAAGCTGCATAAAGCTTCGCTTGATAAGTAGGTGCACAAGAGACCAATTGCGAAGCCACTAACAAAGCTCCTTGTTCCCCATGAAGGAACTGGCTCAAACCCCATGCTTGATCGTGCCAGAGGTACTCTAGACGCTCTTCTTCAGGTAGAGCTGCTAAAGGCCCTTCCATGCGAGCTAATAGCTCAGCCTTAACTGGGGCTTGTCCCTTTTTAATAGCCTTGGACCAGTCCAAATCAATTGAACCATCCCAGTTTAGTTTTTTACCAAGTTCATATAACTTTTTGATACGAGTATCTGCATCAGTATAATCCCAGTTGTAATGTCCAATGAGGGGGGTATTAAAGATCTCAACAACATCTTCAATATGTCCTTCATTAAAGCCTTCAGGCAGATCGAATTCTCTGGGATCAACAGGCGGGTTATCAACTACTTTTATTTTCATCTTTAACCAGTTTTTGATGAGTAATCTAGAGGCTGAGAAAGTTCATCCCAATCTATATTTCCATGGTCTTCAAGATCTTGGAATTGAAGAATATCCATTTCTGCATATTTTTCTTGAGTTTTTTCCGTGACAAGTCCGATTCTTTTAAGGTTCGGCATGATTTTCGCAAATAATAGATTATTGAATAGCCTTGCATTTTCAGACTGGTTCAATACCTCTTGAGCTTCTTCAACATTCCATCCAAATTGTTTCATGACATTATCTGAACCAAATCTGTTTCTCATAACCACACAAGCCTCATATGCAAAATCAGCCCTCTCTTCTTTCTCTTCATCAGAAAGTGTTTGAACAAACTCTTCTAAATAATTAACCCCAAAAGTAACATGCCTTGCTTCGTCTCTAATAACTAGATAGAAAAGGTCCTTTAAAAGGGGGTCCATCGCTGCAGCTCTTTGTCTTTCGAAGGCTGCAAGAGCTAATCCCTCGATAATTATTTGCATGCCTATGAACTTTAAATCCCATCTAGGATCTGAAAGAATCTTATCAAGCAATAGCTTTAGTCCTGGCATAACGGGATAATTAAAACCGATTCTCTCTTGTAGGTATTTATTGAATACTTCTACATGTCTTGCTTCATCAAATGTTTGTGATGCTGCATATAGTTTTGCATTGTATGTTGGTGCACAAGATACTAGTTGAGAGGCTACAAGCAAAGCTCCTTGTTCTCCGTGAACAATTTGACTTAAGCTGCTGGCTAAAAGGTGCCATGATACTTCAATTTTCTTTTCTTCTGAAAGGTCATCATAAGGCTTAAAACCAGCTAATTGTTGGTGTTCGGGAGTCGTTGCCCAATCAGAATGAGAGTAATGTTCATTGGACCAGTCTAAGTCTAAAGTTGCATTCCAATTTAGTTTTTTCCCTAATTCGTATAGTTTCTTGAGCCTGTTATCTGCATCCGTATAGTCCCAGTTATAAGATCCTGTAAGTGGAGTTTGGAAAATCTCTACAATATCTTCAATATCTTGAGGCTCTAACTTACTTTCTAAGTCATCTTTATCAAAATAGTTTAATCCTGGAGGACAGTTTTTAACTTCTGTTATTTTCATGATTTATATATCCTTTATACCCTTACATTCTACCTTAAATTACTAAAAACCGCCGCTTTCAAACGTTTAAAAGTTTTGCTTTATTTTTACGATAATTGGTGAGCCTGCTCAATCTACTTTGAACAAATCTGTTAATTGTTCTAGCATCGCTCCACCAAGTTCTTCAGCCCTGTGTATTGTCACGGCATTTTTATAGTAGCGTGTTACGTCATGCCCTATGCCTATGGCTATAAGATTAATATCTGATTTAGTCTCGATAGAGTGAATCACTTGTCTGAGATGAAGATCTAAAAAATTGGTTGGGTTGGTGGAAAGCGTACTATCATCTACCGGCGCACCATCTGAAATGACCATTAGTATCTTTCTTTGTTCTGTTCTTCTGGCCAATCTATCGTGAGCCCAAATAAGAGCTTCGCCATCAACATTCTCTTTTAGAAGACCTTCTCTTAACATTAGTCCAAAGTTTTTTTGTCCTCGCCTCCAAGGAGTATCTGCAGATTTAAAGATAATGTGCCTAATATCATTTAGCCTTCCGGGATTTTCAGGCTTTCCATCTTCCATCCACAGTTTTCTACTTTCACCGCCTTTCCATTGCTTAGTAGTAAAGCCTAAAACTTCCGTCTTAACATTGCATCGCTCGAGAGTCGTACTAATTATATCTGCACAAATTGCAGCAACTGTCATAGATCGACCTCTCATCGAACCAGAGCTGTCAACAAGTATAGAAACACTTGTATCTCTAAACTCGGTATCTTTCTCTACTTTATAGGTAAGTGCGGTTAGAGGATCTGTAATAATTTTATGTAAACGAGCAGAATCCAACATACCTTCTTCTTTATTAAATTCCCAAGATCTATTTTGCTGAGCCATTAGGAATCTTTGCAGTCTATGCGCTAATTTAGATATTGTGGCCTTACTAGGACCCATGAGTTGATCAAGATGTTTTCTTAACCTTTGAAGTTCTTCAGGACTACACAAATCCTCCGCCTTAATCTCTTCATCAAAGCTTCTTGTGTAAACCTTATATGTGAAGTTTGTAGTTTGACCTACAAGAGATTCTAGCCATGATTGATTGGTCGTAATCTCTTGATTCTCATCAACAATAGCATCTTCATCTATGTCACCGGCATCAGAATCAGTTTCTTCTGTACCTTCTTGGCTTTCCTGCTCATCAGAGCTGTCTGATTCTTGAGATTCTTCTTCCTCATTTTGATCTGAAGATGTCTGTTCTTCTTGCTCAGAATCATCCTCAACATCATTATCATCAGAATCATTTTCTTCATCTTCTATGTTAAGGTTCTTCAAGAAATTCTCTGCAATATCATAGAATCTTGCTTGATCATTTAATGAATCTATCAGATTTTTTTTAAACTCTTCTCCTTGGCTATCAAATAACTTTCCCCAGTATTTTAGGAATAAATTTGATTGAGAATCTGATTCATTTGGTAAGCAAGTTTGTCTAAGCCATGTTTCTAAAGCAATCTCTAGTTGATCTTCTTGTTCTTCAAAACTTTCATGCAACTTAGATTTTTCTTTAAATTTTGCAGAGAGATTTGAGGCTACACCTGGATAATTTAACGAGCCCAGTATTTCAACACGAGTATCTTCCATAACTCTAATTAGTGAATTAATTTTCTCTACCCCAGAGTTAATTTTTATTGTTTTGTCTCTGTATTTTTCTATGCAAGCTATAGAGTCAGCTTTACCTCTAAAGGAAGTTAAGTCCTTTAGGGAGTTAGGTGGATTTGGCAAGGATGAACCCATGCCGCCAAAATTAATTTCTAGTTCAGGATTACCAGATATTGCTCTTGTTGCGGCTGATACAGCCTCTTTTACGGTTTCAGATTGAGAACTCTTGGAGGCCATTTAGAAATTAAGGTTTTTCTATCTCTTCTGCAATAGAGTCTACAGTTTCTGAGTTGAAACACCTTTGATAGTATTCAGCAATAATCACTCTTTCTGTTTCATCACACTTATTGAGGAAAGTTATTTCAAAGGATTTATTTAAATCATGAAATATTTGATAGTTTTCTGCCCAGCTAATCACAGTCCTAGGAGACATCAGGGTAGAGATATCACCATTAGCAAAACCTTGCCTAGATAAGTTGGCAACCGAAATCATATTTTTTGCTGTTTCTAATCCTTCTTTGTTATCTAGTCCTGGAACCTTAGAGAGCACAACCTTGAGTTCTAAATCAGGATCAAGATAGTTAAGAGTAGAGACAATATGCCATCTGTCCATTTGTCCTTGATTTATTTGTTGTGTTCCGTGATAGAGGCCGGAAGTATCTCCTAAACCAACAGTGTTAGCAGTAGCGAATAATCTAAAGCCTGAATGAGGAGAGATTACTTTATTTTGATCTAAAAGCGTTAGTTTACCCTCTACTTCTAGCACTCTCTGGATCACAAACATTACATCTGGTCTGCCTGCATCGTATTCGTCAAATACAAGTGCAGTAGGAGTCTGAAGTGCCCAGGGTAAAATCCCTTCCTTAAATTCAGTAATTTGTTTACCGTCCTTAAGGGTTATTGCATCTTTTCCTAGTAAATCTATTCTACTTATGTGGCTATCTAAGTTAACTCTGATACAGGGCCAATTAAGCCTAGCTGCAACTTGTTCTATGTGTGTTGATTTTCCAGAGCCGTGGTAACCTTGAATCATAACCCTACGGTTATGAGAAAATCCTGCAAGTATTGCCGTTGTAGTATCTTTATCAAACTTATAAGCTGAGTCGATAGCAGGGACATGTTCATTAGGCTCGTCAAAAGCCATGACTTTCATATCGATGTCTATTTCAAAAGTTTTTCTGACATCAATTTCTTTATTAGGGACTTGTTGATCAGTTTTATTGTTCATTTTTTATTTTTTTAAAAAGAGAGGCGCCCCATTATCCTGATTTGAATCATTTCAGCAATACTTAGGCTGCAGTACAATATGTGGATGCAAAAAAAAGAAGAAATAGACAAAATATGGGAGACTATTCAAGAAGAAACTTTAAGAAGAGTTCAGGCTGAACCTGTCTTGGCTAGTTTCTTTCATACTACTGTTCTTGAACATCACTCGTTCTCTTCCGCTGTAGCTGATTTGATAGCGAATGATCTAGGAAGCAGCTCGGTTCAGCCAATGATGTTACAGAGTGTCATAAAGGACTCTATCAACTCAAGCGATGAGATCTTAGAAGGAACGATGACAGATTTATTGGCAGCCAAGCAAAGAGATCCTTCCTGCAGATACTTGTCGGAACCTTTATTATTTTTTAAAGGGTTTAAATCATTGCAATCACATAGAGTTGCAAGTTGGCTGTGGCAAAATTCTAGGCATACCTTGGCTCATTACTTTCAAAGCAGAACATCTGAGGTGTACGGTGTGGACATCCATCCTGCAGCAAAATTAGGCAAAGGTATTATGATAGATCATGGAACTGGTGTTGTTATTGGAGAGACTTCTGTAATTGAGGATAATGTATCTATATTTCAAGGCGTAACTTTGGGAGGGACTGGCAAGGAAACTGGAGATAGACACCCTAAAGTGAGAGAAGGCGTTTTGCTAAGTGCTTCATCAACAATTTTAGGAAATGTAGAGATTGGAAAGAATGCTAAAATTGCAGCTGGAAGTGTAGTATTGAATGATGTAAGAGAAGGAACAACTGTCGCTGGAGTGCCTGCAAAGGAAGTGAGTAA
>CESF01009912.1_pt1 | contig 10255 bp, 9 predicted proteins | sample 356331 | NCBI WGS metagenome assembly CESF01 (sample SAMEA2621779, study PRJEB7988) | marine metagenome | biome: marine biome (ENVO:00000447); feature: surface water layer (ENVO:00002042); material: "saline water (ENVO:00002010), including plankton (ENVO:xxxxxxxx)" | depth 5 m
TTTATTATATCTTTTGATATCAAAATCATTAATTTCAGAAAATCTCATGTCTTCAATAAAGGAATTTTTATTATCCTTATTAACTATAGTGGCAAAAGCTACGGTTTCAATGTAAGAGTAGTTTTTAAATAAATCTTTAGATAGAGTTGAGAATGAAGAACTATTTAATTCATTACTTGATTTATAATAACTACTTAAGGATGTAATTACACCTTTTACTGTTGAGATATGATTTGATAACTCTTTTTTAATTACATTTTCAACATTAAAATTAAAATTATCTTCAAGTTTTGATAACTGATGTAAATATTGTGAAAAACTAATTATTAATAATAATAGAAGATTTACTATAAAAATAATAGATTTTACTTTAAGTGAAAAAAACTCTATTTTAAACATTACTTCATTTCTACTTTTTTTGATTTTATTAATAAATTTCTTGATATCTTAATATTTGCACTATTTAGCAATTTGATATTTACATAATTATTCCAAGTTTTATTTGAAGTAACAGGAATATTTTTTATTGCAAAACCATTTAATATTGCTTTTGCAGTGTTTCCTGCCCAAACTCCTTGTTCCTTAGCTTTTATAATTAGTCCAACCATAGAAAAAGGCATCATCCAACTATAAGTTGATAAAACAAGTTTTTTACTATTTTTTAAAACAAAACTTTTAACTTCTTCATCATTCCATCCTTTTATAGATGAATTATGTCCTAATATAATAAAATCATAATTTTCTTGAGCTTGAAGATATTTATTTTTCCAAGCATCAATATTATTTACTAAATAATTATCTAAATGTATATTATGTTTTTTTGAGTATTCAATAAACTTAGTTAAATCTTTTTTATCAGTAATAGTATCATCACCTAAAAATAGACCTTTATTTCCACTAATTGATTTTGCAATTTTAAATAAATTTGAAATAGGTAGTATTTCTAATATTCCTGTAGTATTTTGATATGAAAAGTTATAATCTTTTGCACTCCAATTTATACCACAAAAAACCAAGGGAATAGAAGAATCATTAAAATAAGGCTTTAGAACATACTTTGCAGCATTATCATCTGAAGCAATAATAATATCAGGATTAAGAGTATCAATCATTTTTTTTACTTCTAAGGCTTTGTTTTTAATACTAGGTATATCTTTATTTATTTTAGTATTTAAATCAAATGTAGTAACTATACATGTGTCTTTTAATATAGTTTTAATCTCTTCAGATATTTTATCTGACCATATATATCCTGAATGATAAGAGTTAATATATACACATTTTTTATTTTTTGCATAAGTATTTGTACTAAATGCAATAGATAAAATTGTAAAAAAAAATATTATTTTATTCATATTAATGACTTTTTTATTTTAAGTTTAGCATACTTTATTTAATTTATCTATAAAAAATAACAATTTAATAATATTAGAATTTAATAAAATCATATTTATATAAAAATTAATGTAAAATATTTTTAATAAAATGCACTTAAGGAAAGACATGAAATCTAATTATTTAGAAAGTACACCAAATAAAGATGGTTATTTTGGTAAGTTTGGAGGCTCTTTTATTCCACCGATGCTTGAAAAACCATTTGAAGATATTAAAAATGCCTATGAGCAACTTAAAAACTCTCCAGAGTTTATTGATGAACTTAAATATGTAAGAAAGCATTATCAAGGAAGACCAACTCCAATTTCATTTGCTAAAAACTTAACAAAATATTGTGGTGGTGCAAAAATCTATTTAAAAAGAGAAGATTTAAATCATACAGGAGCACATAAATTAAATCATTGTATGGCAGAGGTAATTCTTGCAAAACATTTAGGAAAGAAAAAAGTTATTGCAGAAACTGGTGCTGGACAACACGGTGTTGCACTAGCAACTGCTGCTGCTTATTTTGGATTAGAGTGTGAGATTCATATGGGTGAAGTTGATATTGCAAAAGAACATCCAAACGTAATTAGAATGAAAATACTAGGTGCTAAAATTGTACCTGCTACTCATGGCTTAAAGACATTAAAAGAAGCAGTTGATTCAGCTTTTGAATCTTATGTTAGTCAAACAGATGATGCAATATATTGTATTGGTTCTGTTGTTGGTCCTCATCCTTTTCCCATGATGGTAAGAGATTTTCAAAGTATTATTGGTATTGAATCAAAAGAACAATTTATAGAACATGAAAACTCAAATCCTAATCATGTAATTGCTTGTGTTGGAGGTGGATCTAATGCTATGGGAATATTTGCAGGATTTATTGATGATGCTGATGTAAATTTAATTGGAGTTGAGCCAATGGGAACAGGAGAAGAATTAGGAGAACATGCTGCTTCTTTAACATATGGAGAAGAAGGTGTTATGCATGGCTTTAATTCTATTATGTTAAAAGATGAAAATGGTGAACCTGCTCCTGTTTATTCAATTGGTTCAGGAATTGATTATCCATCAGTTGGACCTGAACATGCTCATTTAAAAGAAATAGGTAGAACAAAAGTTGGTTTATGTAATGATAGTGAAGCTGTAGATGCTTTTTATAAGCTTTCTCAATTAGAAGGGATTATTCCTGCTCTAGAATCAGCTCATGCAGTAGGATATGCAATGAAACTAGCAAAAACTTTACCTGAAGATAAAACTATATTAGTTAACTTATCAGGTCGAGGGGATAAAGATATAGATTTTGTAGTTGAAAATCATCCTATTCCAAATGCTAAATTTTAGTTGTTAATATTCAAAGTTTTACAAAAACTTAAATTAGGCACATGAGTTAAAATGTGCCTAAATAAATAGAAAAATAGTAAATGTTTTAATCATAGTCAAATCCTAAATTACTATAATGAGCATTAGTCATATTGGATTTTTTACCTTCATATGTGTATAAATATCCTCTTTTAACTTTTCCATTCTTAAAAGTAATATCTGCTCTTAATTTACCACCTTTATAGTATTGTTTTACTCTAACTGGTTTACCTTTATAGTATTTCGAGCTCCAAGACAATTGACCTTCCTCAAAGTATTCTTTTTTATTACCATGTTTTTTATCATTTAAGTAATTACACTCATAGCTTAAATTACCATTTTCATAATACTTTCTATTATATCCATTAGCTTTTCCAAACTTATATGTAATTTCTTCTTCTAAATTCCCACTTTCATAATAATATTTTAAAGTCTTATCCCAAGATTTATTTTTAATAATACCTTCATATTTTAAATTACCATTTTCATAATATTTTTTCTTTATTCCATTTTGTTCACCATTTTTATATGTAATAAAATAATTTAAATTACCATTTTCATAATATTCTCGAGAAGAACCATTGATTTTCCCATTTTTGTATGTAATAACTAAAAATAGTTTTCCTGAATCAAAAAAAGCTTTACTCTCCCCCTCTCTTAAACCATTTTTATAAAAATATTTAAATTTTATATTCCCTGAACTATCATATTCTAGTAATTCACCTTCAATTTTTCCATTTATATAAGTAGCTTTATATTTTAAATGTTGATTATCATGATAAATAAAAGAAGGACCTTCTTGTATTTTATTCACGTATCTTCTTTTTGCTATTAATAAACCATCTTTATATTCATAATCATAATTATAAAGTTCGATACCATTCTTATACATAGTTTCACCTAATAATATATTATCTAAATCGTATAATTTGCTACTACCATCAAGTTTATTATTTTTATAAAAATCTTCAAGAAACTTTGACCCATTTTTGTAAAACTTAGTTGATTTTCCATTTTTCAAACCGTTAATATAATTACTTTCAGAGAAAAGTTCTCCACTTTCATAATATTTTTTTTCTAATCCATTCTTAATATTATTTATATTGTATTTAGTAATTGATTTTAATTTGCCAGATTTATAATACTCTTTTTTAATATTTTCATTAATTTCAGAGAATACTTCTACTCTTTCTCTTTTTTCTTTTCCTACTTTTTCTTTTGATAAGTTTTTTGTTGATTGAGGTATTTTTTGATTTACTAAATTTTCAACAGGATTACAACCAGATATAAAAATTGCAATTGATACTAGTGCTATACTTCTTTTCATATTTACTCCAAATAATTATTTCTTTATTTTAACAAAATAATTATTTAATATTATTAAGTTTATATTTTTATTTTAGATATATACTTATACTAAAACAAAATATCTATAATAGACACAGAACCTAAAAATAGGAGAACTGGATTTATAATTGAAAGGAAATATTTCAAGTTTAATTATAAATATTTAGTTATTTTTATCAACTTAAAAAAATATTTTCTATTTAAATGAATATTTACTTAATTATTTGTTAAAATTATTCAGAATAAGAAGAACAAAAAAGACATCAATTTGTAGTTTAATTTTAGAGTTTTAAAACTGCTTTATTAAATTTTTATTAATATTATCAAGCTCTTCATATTTGGATTTTAACTGTTCATACTGAAGAGCATAATCGTTATATAAAAAAGAGTAGTCATTCTCATCTTCTTTTTTATATCTTCCATATTCATCTTTTGTTGTAGTAGATAAAGCGCTTAAAAAATCAAATGAATTAACAGAAGTTAATATTTCATCTAATCTATCTTGAGAAATTACATCTGTGACTTTTTTATCATTATTATCTATTTTTTTTGAAATAGAACTTTGTAATAAATCTGCTAAAGAGTTTGAAGAAGAGGAATTAAGAAAGCTATTTTTATCTTCATATCTATCAAAAAGATAAGAGTATCCTAAATCAAAAGTTTGTCCTAAAACAGTATTAAATAAGGCTTGTCCCAATATTGTATCTTCAGTAAATAGTGTTGCAATTCTTAGATTTTTAGCCATTATTTTATCTTCATCATCTACAAAAATTTTTTCTATTTCTTCTAAAGTGATACCTTTAATATTATCATATGTTAAAGAATCAGTTTTTGGAATATTAATATTTTCTATTTTAGAAGCAGAAACTAAAGAATCTAAAAAGCCTTTTGATTTAAGTAATGATTCTGATTCTTTAAGTTCATTTTTTAATAAAACTTCATTTATTGTAGATGTAATCATTTTAATACCTTTAAATTATTTACAATCATCTTTTTTAGATAGTATTTTTAAAACATCACAAGAAAACCCAGCTTCTTTTCTAGCTTCAAAATTTAAATCCATTTTTCTTTTTGTTGAACCTGGAAATACATCTTCAATAATCTCTAAATAAGTAGAATCATAATCTAAGTTTTCTAAATCGCAGGCATATTTGTACCAAACATCACCTTTTCTTACATGATCAACCTCTTCTTCTAAGATAATCTCTAAAACTTTTAATATTTTTCTATTAAAAGGATCATTATTAGATTTTAGTTTTTCCATAATTTTTGGATTTTGATCTAAACCATTTGCTTCTAAGTATCTAGGAACTGCTGCCATTCTTCGTAAAAAGGTAGGTGTATCTTGTAATGCTTCAAATAAGTTTTTATGTACAGGAAAATCACCATATTTTCCATCTAATTCATTTAATAACTTCTCTAACATCAAAAAATGTCTTATCTCATCACTAGCAACTTCTAACCAATCTTGATAATATTTTATTGGTAAACCTTTAAATCTCAATGCTGCATCAAGTGCTAAATCTATTGCAGAATATTCAATGTGTAAAATTGTATGTACTAAATATTTTTTACCTTCATTTGTATTAAAATTCTTTATTTTTGGTAATGATGTTGGTTTTACAATCTCTAAAAAAGTACCATAAGATGGCTTTTTTAAGTCACAAGGTATATATGAATCATTAAACGTATATTCGTTATTTAAAAAGTTTTTATAAAATTTGTTAAACTTATTTATTTTATCTTTTGGTTCACTTGTTAATAAAACATCTTCAAGTGTATTAAAATAATCCATTCGTAACCTCTTTCTTGATATAATTTAACAATTTTAGCAAACTAAGGTTTAAAATGGATATAAAAGTACAAGCAATGGGTGATTATCAAACAAATTGTTATATTGCAACAATTGATGGTAAAGATTTAATAATTGACCCAGGTGTTGATTCCCTAAGATGGATAAAAACTCAAGTAAAAAACCCAATAGCAATATTAAACACTCATGGACACTTTGATCATGTATGGTCTAATACAGCTGTGCAAAAAGAATATAATTTAAAAATTTATACGCCAAAAGATGATAACTTTATGTTAGAAAAAGATCCATATGGACTAGGTATGACACCCTCAACTGCTGATGTACTTATACAGCCAGATGAAGAGATTGAACTTGAGGGAATAAAAATAAAATTCCATCATTTTCCAGGTCATACACCAGGGTGTTCTGCAATACAAATAGATGAGCATCTTTTTACAGGTGATTTTATCTTTAAAGGGACTATTGGAAGATTTGATTTTCCAGCCTCAAATGCTTTAGAAATGAAACAAAGTATAAAAAAAGTTTTAACATGGAGTGATGATTTTCATATCTATCCAGGACATGGTGATAAAACTACATTAAGAAGTGAAATACCTACATTAAGACAGTGGGAAGCTAGTATATAAAGGGCTAAATTTGAATCAAACTTGTGAAAATATAATTAAAAAAAATGAAGAATTAAAACTATTAAATAGATTAGAAGATATCTATTTATCAATTTTTAAATATTTACAAAAAGAGTATAATATCTCTCAAATTGAGATATTACTAAAAACGATTGATAATACAGAAACTTTATATAAATCAGATGAAATTATATATGATGACTTTTTAAATAGCTTAAAATATATTGAAAATGAAACTACACAAATATATTTTTTAACTTATTCAAAAACAAAAGAAGATAATGATTTTGTAGTTCAAAATTTACCGAAATTAAAACTTACTTTAGAGTTTTTCTCATCTTCTTTATATAATAAATATTTAGAAAAATCTATTCATGAGCTATCAATAGTAGATTCTGTGACAGGCGCTTTTAATAGATCTTATTTAGATGTATATGTAGATAATATTTTAAATATATCAAATAGAGAACAAAAGAAAGTTGGATTTTTAAAAATAGGTATTGATCAATTTAAAGCAGTTGTTGATGAGTTTGATTATACTATTGGAGATAAAGTCTTAGTTGAGTTAACTTCAACACTAAAAGAGAGTATTAGAATATCAGATATAGTAATTAAAATGTCAGAAGATGAGTTTTTAGTTATTCTTTTGAATGTAATTAATGAAAATAATGCTACAATAGTTACAGATAAACTAATTAATAATTTTTCTACAAGAAAAGTTTTAGTTAATGAAGAGACAAGTCAAACTCTTAAGAAAACTATTTGTGTAGGTATGTCTATTTATCCGGATGATGCAACAAATGTCGATGATGCGATAAAAAGAGCTGATATTGCTTTATATGAAGCAAGAAATATGGGTAGAAGCAAATCTTACAAGTATAGTGAAGAGAGTGCAAATACAATTGATTTTTTTTAGGTGGTAAATTTTGAAAAATAATATTTTAGACTTAATTAAGTCATCTGCAGATAACGAAAATGACTTTTTAGCCCTTAAAAGTATATTTAGTTTATATGAACAACTACAATATGCAACAAATATCAATCAAATGGCTGATGATATTTATACTTGGTTAAATAATGAATTCAGTATTGATAATGTAGTTTTTGCATTATTTGATATTAATACAAATTCAAGAGAAGAGATTTTAGTAAAAGGTGAAGACTTTTATTTAGATGATGATTATTCTTGTTTTTTTATTATAAACACACATACAAACTTAAATGCTACAGTATCTTTTAATGCTACATCAAACGTACATTTTCAAGTAATACAATCAAAGTATAGTACTATTGAAGCTGCATTTTTTCAAATTTCTCCAATAATTCAAAATGGAATAATGAAGAAAAACTTTATAGAATCTTCTTCTTTAGATTCTGTAACAAAAGTTTATAATAGAAATTATCTAATAGAAAACCTTACAAAACATCTTAATTTAACAAAAAATAAAGAGAATGAAATATACTTTTTTATGATTGGCGTTGATCACTTTAAAGCTGTAATTGACGAGTTTGATTATGATGCTGGGGATAAAGTACTTATTGAATTAGCAAAAGTTATTCACTCAAATATAAATGAATTTGATATGGTAGCAAGACTTAATGCAGATGAATTTCTAGTTACAATATTAAGTAATTCTTCTGAATTTGAGGCAATTGAAACTGCACAAAAAATTATAAAAGATTTCTCAATAAAAAAAATATTAGTAGATGAAGAGAATAATCAAACATTATTAAAAACTACATGTATTGGTTTTGAAAAACTTGATGTAAATTCTGATGGGAATATTACTGATTCAATAAAAAATGCAGATATTGCACTTTATGAAGCAAAAAATAAAGGTAGAAGTCAATTATTTAAATTTTCTGATTTAACAGAAGAAGATACAATGGATTTATTTTAAATCTATTGTATCTTTTTAGCTTTCATATACACTCTTTTAGGAGCTGGATAACCCTCAACTGTTTTAGTCTTGTCATTTTCATCTAAAAAATCTTCTAAACTTTGATCAAATGACCAAGGTGTTTTTCTTTGCTCTTCACTAGTTGTAGTTGTAACTGCAATTACTTCAATATTTTCAAATCCAGCACGACTAAGCCAATTTGTCAAAGCAGGAATTGTAGGTATGAAATAAATATTAGGAATTTTAGAATATCTTTTATTTGGCGTTAAACAAATTTCTTCTTCACCATCTATCATAAAAGTATCAATTAAAATTTCACCCTTAGAGTTTAGTCCCCTTGCAAGTGATTTTAAGGTTCCAACTGGATCTGCTCTATGATATAAAACACCTAACATGAAAATAAAATCAAATTTATGATTATAAAACTCTAAATGTTCAACTCCTAACATTTCATATGTAATATCTGATTTTACGAAATGATTTACAAATTCAAATTGATGTAATGTTAAAGGTGCTGGATCAAAACCAATTAATTTTTTTGGTTTATCTTCAAGCATTCTAAACATATAATATCCATTGTTACAACCAATATCGGCAACAACTTTATCTTTTAAATTAAAATGAGGTCTGATTAAATTATATTTAATATTACTTTGCCATTCACTATCAATTTCAATTCCAAAAAGATTAAAAGGTCCTTTTCTCCAAGGAATCAGTATTTTAGCCGCTTGTTCTAGTAATTCAAATTGTTCAGTACTTAAATCTTCTTTTTTCCCAACACTAAACCAATCACCATAATCAATTGATAAATTATCAATATTTATTTTCTTTGCAACTTCTTGAATTTTTGTATACCAAGGTTCTACATTCTTCCAAGTTCTGCAATCTTCTTTCTTTTTTTGTAATGTTATTAAATCCATGCGCAATTATAAGTATTTTTAATAAAATGTTATCTTAAATCAATAAGAATCAAACTCTTCTTTTGCTATAATTCTTTTTTTATCACAAATATTAAATAAATGGTTCATTGTTAACGATTAGTTAACCACTTATGAATATAATTAGACAATTATTTAAAAAGGATTTTTATTGAAAATTTCAAGCGTCTTATTCTCTTTTAAGACTACATTAATTTTACTTGCTATTTTAGCAATTGGAGCTGGTTATGCTACCTTTATTGAAAATGATTTTGGTACTTCATCAGCTAGAGTATTAGTTTATAATAATATTTGGTACGAAACAATATTAGTACTTACAACTATTAATTTAGCAGGTATTATTTTTAAATATAAGATGTGGAAAAATACTCCAAGATTTATATTTCATCTTTCATTTGTAGTTATTTTAATAGGTGCAGGAGTTACAAGATATGTAGGATATGAAGGTATTATGCAAATTAAAGAAGGTACTACAGAAAACAGAATGATTTCTTTAGAACCATACTTACAAGTAACAATCAAAGATAGCGACAAAAAGTACTTTAAAGAGTACCAGATGGAATTTGCTGCATTATCAGAAGAGTCAGATTTTGCTGTTAATGTAGAAAAATTCTATAATCATTTTGATCATACGATTGCTTTTGGTGAAAAAGAAGTTAATGTATTATATAAAAATTACTTCTTAGCTAAAAAAGGCAATGCAAAAATGGGTATGCTAACTCTTGATGTAACAATTAACGGAGAAACACAAGAAATAAAACTACCAGGAAGAAGAAGCCAAAAAGGTTTAGAAAGAGACTTACAATTTGGTGATGTAACTGTATCATTAGAGTATGGTTCAAAAGTACTTACTTTACCATTTGCTATTAAATTAAATGATTTCCAACT
>CESF01312430.1_pt1 | contig 10242 bp, 22 predicted proteins | sample 356331 | NCBI WGS metagenome assembly CESF01 (sample SAMEA2621779, study PRJEB7988) | marine metagenome | biome: marine biome (ENVO:00000447); feature: surface water layer (ENVO:00002042); material: "saline water (ENVO:00002010), including plankton (ENVO:xxxxxxxx)" | depth 5 m
TCAAAGAGTTCTTTTGCAGCTTTTGATGCAAAAATTCCAAGAGAATTATTCTTTTCAGGTTTTGGTAAAATTTCTTTTACATCTTTCATGGTCCAAACTCCTCTTGAACCACTTCCTTCTTGTGGAAGATTATCAAATGGGAAATTTTCCATACTTGAGACAAATTCCCAAGATTTTGGTGTAAATTGTAATTTATTATAATTTGTTATTAATGATGCCATTTTGTATTTTATTTGGTTTTTTATTAGTTATTTTATTTGTTTTCGTACGTCTATTTACTAATGTTCCAAAATATATTGTTTCATTTTCCTTATTTCTTCCCCAGTAAAACCATTATATTGTTTTAATAATACCCTCATTTGTTCTTTAATATCTTCACTTGCAGTGTTTTCTTCAACTGCGTCTAATGCAGTTTTTCCTTCTGTTGTCATATGATTGACAGGAAGATTTATATAATGTTGCATTAGTTCTTTTATTTGTTCCATTTCGTTATCAACTCCTAATGAGATGTCATCAGTTTTAACAGTTTTAGTCATTGTACGTCTTTTAATCTATTGTATCTTGTTCTTATTCTTTCTTTTTTTCTTTTTATTTCTTTTTCTTTCTTCATGTGGTTGTTTTTTTTCCCATTCTTTCCAAAAGTCAGTCCACAATGATTCTTGTTCTTCTCTTGTATAATGCTCTTTTATAAGATCCCACATAGTTCTTACTGCAGTCGAAGTAAGACCTCCATTATCCATAAGAGGTTGAACAAAATGATTCAATTCTTTAACTCTTTTACATCTGTCTAAAGCGGTTTCATTGTTATCATCTATTACATTAGCAGGATGACCTAACCAATTTATTATTTTCTTTACAGGAACATCTTTCCATTTACCTGGTAATTTACTCATTTTACGTCTCTTCATTAAATACATTCTACTTCAGGTAATATTCTAAATCTAATGAATGCACCTATGATTCCTACAACTTTTTTATTTTCTTCTTGTGTAAATATACCTAAGTTGTTAAGTAAACAATGTTTCCAGATATTAGGCATTTCTTCTCCTGTAGCATAACACCAACCTGAGTCACATAGATCAGCTAGGATATTATGTGGAGTATCTCCAGTAGATTCGAACATTCTATGCCAAAAAGGCTCTCCTTTTTCTAGGAATAATGTTCGTAATACATTTTCTAATTTTTTATAAAAAATGTATTTCGTTAAAGATCTTTCTTTATTAAAATTAGATAAAGTAGAAAGTTGTTTTAATTGTCCTTCTAAAATTTCTACACCCCATGAATCAACTTGTTTTGTTTGTATTGCTAGGAGTTTTTTTACGGCCTTGTATCTACTACATTCTTTTAAAATGTTGTGGCCGTAAAGTTTTTTACAAATTTCTTGAATTTTGTCTTTTTCATTTTTTAAAGAAGAAGGTTTTTTGAAAATATATGGTATTATTTTTTTTTTTGGTTTTATCTCTGGGGTTTTTATTAAGTCTTTCATATTTGTAATTTAATATTATATAAATATTTTTGTAATTTATACGTCTCTTTATTACCACGCACTATTATCTTCTTCTTCACTTTCTTCTTTAGGATAAAAATTACCTAACATTTGCATTGTTGATTTATAATCTTCTTTAACAAGATCTTCTTCCTCTTCTTCATAAATAACTTTTTTCTTTTTCTTTTTCTTTTTCTTTTTATTCTGTTTTGTTTTAATACTCAAATTATTAAACATTCCTTCAGAACTTCCCATTTGTCGAAATTTTTCTTCTACTGGTCCCGTTTGTCGAAATCTTTCTCTTCTTGGTTCTCTTCTTTGTTCTCTAAAAGATTCTTCATTCGGTTTTAAACTTTCAAATCTTGAGTTTAATCTAGGAGGTCTTCTTAAAGGTTCTTGTCTTGAGTCTCTATTAAGATCACCAAATCTATTGTTTTCAACAGGTCTGTGCCTTTCTACAGGTTTAAGATCACCAAATCTATTGTTTTCAACAGGTCTATGTCTTTCTACAGGTTTAAGATCACCAAATCGATTGTTTTCAACAGGTCTATGCCTTTCTATTGGTTTAAGACTACCGAATCGATTGTTCTCGATTGGTTTTTTTCTTCTTATTGATTTAAGACTACCGAATCTGCTGTTTTCAGTAGGCTTTATTCTTCTTATTGATTTAAGACTACCGAATCTATTGTTCTCAATTGGTTTTTTTTCCATTCGGAAATTTGATGATGTTTTTTTTGGTTCTGAAGAAGATTCTTCTTTTAAACATTCAAATCTGTTGTTATGCATGGTTTCTAGGATACAATATTATTATCTACGTCTAAATACTCATTACAAAATAATCCATCCATTAGTTTGTATATACCTTAGTTTTTTAATTATATTTAAAGACTTTCTCATTTTTGTTCTATGAAAAGATTTATAATCGTGGATGTACATACAATTTTCCCCATAACAACAAAAGCCTCTTTTGGTTAAATTTTCACATAATATTGTTTTAAAACGATAATGTTGTTTAATTTTTAAAACTTTTCGTTTTTTAAATTTAACATTTTCATCATGGTTAAAATTACATTTGTTTCCATAACGACAAGACCCATACTTTATCCAATTTTTGCACATGACATGTTTATATGATGTAGGTTTTTCTCTCTCCTTTAGTTCTTCTTTTTTGTGAGCATAATTACATTGTTCATAAGGACATTTTTCTCCATGTAAAATATATTTACACAATTCTGTATTTTTTTTTTTAAAAGATTGCATTTTTTTCATAAAAATAAAACTGTTTATAGTATTACGTCTTATGAATCTTAGGCTTCACTAATTTGAAAATCCCCGATCCCCGATCCCCGATCCCCGATCCTGGATTTGGGGTTGATAACTTTTAAATATGAACAATTTCGTGTAATTGGTAAATTGAAATTAAAAAAGTGTACCATTTTATATTTTTCCCAATGTACCCCTAGCATCTTATGATACTGTCCGTTTGTAATATGGAAATTTTTACAAATATTGCACATTTTAGTTATACGGACTAATCTTTTCTCCATATCGACTATATGAATACTCTGCATATCAGAATAATTTAACACCGAATTATTTTTAAAATCACCAGTAATAAAAACTTCCCCTGGTATTAAATCTTTGGTAGGTAATTGATCTTCTAAAGAGAAATAAAAGACATTTATTAGATTAGCCATAGTACGTCTCATTCTCCTGTGTCTTTAATCTTTTCATTCTTTACATTATTCTTCATTTCTTGCAACTTAATCCTTGCACTCCTAGTGGTATTTTTACCATTTTTGAAAAATGTTTTCTTTCTGTTGCCCTTTTTAGTGGGTCTTTTATGATTATTCTTATCTTTTTTCGTCATTTTACGTCTATTAAATAATAACAAATAGATCATATATTATTACATCTATAAATCTTTTCTTTTTCTCAAGACTAAGTTTATTTTTTTCACACATGTATAATCTTATCCATGTTTTAACTAACCATAAAATCCATGATATATTATGAAAATATTTATCAATGTTAATAAAACTTTTAGTATTTTTATCGACATCCCATGAATAATGGGCAAAAAAACAATCAGTACAACATTTGTTTAAACAATCAGGACAATTAAAATATTTAACGCATTCTATTTGTGAATATAGTTTTTTAATTTGTTTATATTTATATTCTGTATTTGTGTTTTCATCAATTAAAAATGTATAGATTTTTTTTAAATCTGTATATTCTTTATTTTTTAAAACAAGTATAACTCCATCTGAACTATTAATAGAATCGTAAATAACATGTTTTATTAATTCGTTATGATTTTCTTTAAAATAAGCCATAATAATTGTTTTTAATCAGATAAAAAACCTAGGAAATGTACTGAATCAAAACCTCTTAATATTATATCACGGTGTAATTCGAAACTTTTTTTAAACCTTAGTAATTGTTCCCTGGATTTTTCAGGGAGATTTTCTTCTTCAAGTTTTTTATTTATTTTGTTTAATTGAAAAAGAATATTAGACAAAGGGTCTTCTGTATTAAATTTTTGTTTGTGGTAATTAAAGATAAATTTGTAATGTCTATGGAAATTATCGTTCATCTTACGTCTATTCTCTTACTCTTTTTTAGGATGAAGTTGTGCAGAATGATGTCCATCATTAGTATGAATTCTAGTTACTGTTTTTTTTCTTCTACAGAATAACTGGTTTCTTAAAATATCAGTCTGTACTTTTATTTTACCCTGTCTAATATGATATACCATTTCTATGAATGCATTACTTTTTTTGTGTGTATATTTATGTACTTTATTAAGATTGATTCTTGAAATATTACAAAATGTCCCATTAGGTGATACACTGTCAACTTGTACTTCATTGTAATTACTTAATGGATTCATTATCATAAATTTATCACCTTTTTTTATTTGTTTTTTGTCCTTTTTATCACTTTGTAATGGTTCTAAATATGTATCAACTGTTAACCATGAATGACATGAAATGTATACAAGATTACGATTATAAATGTGTTCTGAAGTTGTATCAATATTTTTTTTCATTGGTATGTAATGAATTTCGGAAGAACTAGAAGAACTATTATTAATAGTCATCAAATTCGATGCACCTTGTCTAGTTCTTGATGAAATTGGTCTTCCAGAGGAAGAAGAGTTGTTTGTAGTTTTTTTTCTTGTTGTTTTCGGCATTTTCTTAAATCTTTCTTTTCTACGTCTATTCTCTTAATTACTTCTTTTTTTTCTTTTTTGGTGCTGTGATTTTTATTTCGTATTGAAGACTTTTTATTAAAATTTTTCTCTCTTCCATCTCTTTCGTAACTTGTTGGTTGTATAATTTCTTACGAGCTGTATCAAAATCATTCCCCCCCATATAACCTGTAACTGTTATTCGTTTTTCTTCTTTTTCTTGTTCCAAAAATGCTATTCTTCTCCTTATTTTTGCTTCTTCTAAATACCTTTCTCTTTTCCTTTCTCTTTTCCTTTCTCTTTCTTCTCTTGCTTTTATTTTTGCTTCTTTTAAAAACTTTTTTCGTACTATTTTTCGTGTCATTCTTTTCATGTCTTCTATATCTTTGTTCATGGAATGATAAACTCCATTTGCATCTTGATATAATAGACAAGTATTATGACTAATATTTCTCATTGAAGCATTTTTCAATGCTTCTTCATAATTGTTTACAGTTTCTTCTGTACACATCTTTCTTTTTTGTTCTTTTGCTTTAAATAGTTTTGTTTTATTTGATATTTTTGTTTATTATCTTACGTCTATTCACTTACTCTTTTTGTATTTCTTCTGAAATTATTTTTTCAGAATTTATTTCTTTAAATATTAATTTTGGCGTTGTTCTTTCTGTTTCTGGTATAAATTCCCATGAACATTCTATCCCTATAGGTATTTTCAACACATAATATGTATTTGTGTCAGCTTTAGGTATAACCCCTTTTCCATTATCAATAACTATTGAATATCCATGCCCAAGTCCATCACTTGCAACGAATGTGTTACCAAAAAAATTGTTGTCGTTTAATATAAAAATTCTTTCCCACATTTTTAATCTTTTCTTACGTCTATTCTTTTTCTTCTTCAACAGAATCTAATAATGTTGGTGCAGTAGAATCTAATAATGACAGTGGTCCTGTATTAGAACTTTTCCACATTTCTTCTCTGTCTTTTAAGTAAGAATCTCTTTCCTCAGGTGTCATTTTTTTAATTTTTTCATCCTCTTCTTTACGCATAGTTTCAAAACTTTTCGCAGAAGTCCTTACTAGTTTAGGTGGTTTTTTTAATCCAGACATTTTAAAATCTTTTTACGTCTATTCTTTTATACTCTAATCTTAATATTGTATTTTTCACCTAGTCTAATGAAATTTTCTCTTGTCTTTTTTCTTTGTTTTCTTTCTAATCTTCTTCTTTTTCTTTTTTCCTTTTGTTCTTCTTCTATTTCTTTTTCAATTTCTTCCATTAGTACTAAATATCTTCCATTTTTTATAGCTTCTTGTTCTTTATTTTTGCGTTGAATGTATAATCTCTCTAGTTCATCCCAAGTTTTAGACGGACTTAAACCTTTTTCTTTCATTTTAACTACTTTATCTATATTAAACAATATAAAATCTCTAAAGTCAGTATCTTTATTTTTTTCCTTTAAATACTTTGTTAAAGCATAGACAATTTTTTGTGCTTCAATGTAATCCCTAGCCGCTTTTTGTATAACCTTCTTTTTCTTTCTTTTTTTCTTTTTATTTCTTTTTCTTTCTCTTTGTTTATCTCGTTTTTGTTCTTCTTCTTCTTCTTTCGCTAGGAAAATTTCTTTATTAACTTCAGCAATTCTTTCTTCTCTTTCTTTTATTTCTTTATTTTTTTTTTCCATATTTTCATCATAAGTAACCTTGAGTTTTTCCATGGTTTCATTTGAGTCTTTATTTTCATTCATAGCTTTTCTTAAAGTTGGGATATTACTAATAAGATAATTTCTAAAACCAACATCTTTATCTCGCTTTTCTAAAAAATCAACTATTCCATTAGCAATTTTTTTTGCCTCATGATTTTTTTGAAGTTTATAAAGTGTTTTATTTATCATTTTACGTCTAAACACACTCTACTTTTAATTTTTTAATTTGAGCTTTTTTTTTCTTTTTTATTTGTAAAACATAATTTAAAGCACAATTAGAGCCACAAAAATGACCACCAAATTGGGTTGTAACAATACCATATTCTTCAATAGTTAAAGGATTTGTACTGGTTATTTTAATCCTTACAAAACTTTTACAAAGTTGACACTTTCTAATATTATTATTATCCATACTTACGTCTCTATACTTAGACCAATTCTGTTGCTATCTTCAATATATCATTTTCTATTTCTTTTTCTATTTCTTTTTCTATAAATTCTTGTATTTCTTTTTCATAATCTGTCAATTGAACAACTATACCATCTTCTAATTTTATTAGATGTTCATTCATTAATAAATTATATTCTGTCAAGTAAATTTTAAGTTCCATAATTTTGTGTAATTTCCATTCAATTGTAGAATTATAAAATCTTTTACAATTGTTATATTTTTCTCTTATAATTTGTAGATTTTCTAATAAATCTTCTCCACGATAATAAGAATATCCTAATAATTTATATCTTTGTAAAATGCGTCTATTCCATAATGCTTCATCTAAATAAAAATGAGTATATTCTACACAGTTTGTACATATGTCTATATAATCTTCGTGTTTATGTTGTGGTAAATTATGTACACAATGATTATAACATTGTTTATGTAAATCTTTTCCTATATAAATTATTTTATAATCATTAGAAAAAGATTTTAATGCGGGTATTAATTCATTCCCAATTTTATTAATACAATGTTGATTCATTTTAGGTTTTTAGGATAACTGTATTTTTTAACTGTTATCTACGTCTATTCTCTTATTCTATTTTTTATTTTAATTATATTCAATTCTTTTAATATTTTCACCAATTTGTGTATATTCCGTATTTCTGTAATAATCAACCTTATAGTCATTAACTAAATAATGTATTATATATTTTCTTGCTTTTTCTTCATATTCTTTATCTTCAATTTTCCCTAGGTCAAAATCCATAGCAAAATATGCATGATTTCTCAAAGTAGGCCATTCACCCCTTTCATTTTTAAATTTTTCAAACCCTATTTGAAAACATGGACTACATACAGTATAACTACGAGGATAATAATAACCCCACATCTCATCTTCTGAGTCTTCTGGATCTCCAAACAATGGTCTAGAACTTTTTCGCACATGATCTATATGATGTCCTTTTTCATTTACAAGAAAACTTATGATAATATTTACTAAGTCCGCACATACTCCTTTCTTTGAAAAAAGTAGGTGTAGATTTTGTTTATAACCTGATAAGTATCTAGTGCTTTGTATTTTAATATTACAATTACAGTGTTCACAATTCATTTTTGTTAAGATAATTTTTTTTATACTATCTACGTCAAAAAAAAAATTAAAAGTTCTTTTTGAATTTTAAAGATGAACATCGTTCTATCTCATTTTCAAAAAGAGAGTGAAGTTGATTAATACTTCTTTCACAAACAAAACCTTTTAAAAAAAAAGTTTCTAATATATGAACATAATCTCTTACCATATCCCTAGGTGCAATATGTGTAGGATTGTAATTGTATTTCCCTAAATTGTCTAACAACTTTAATGCTTTACTAGGGTCAATCCAATGTATATCCAAAAATTGTGGTCTATTTTTATATAAATATTCTAATATTTCATCCATTCTCTTATAATCTATTTCATCTTGAATTAATAATAATTCTTGTTCTGATAAGTCTTCTTTTAGAGTTAGATGTTCCATTCTATATTATATAGTCTTATTTTTTTAAGTTCGATTCTCCACGTCTATTCTCTTACCAATCATTTGCTCCACCCCAATTTGAGCTACTACTTCCCCCAGTATTTGACAACATCAAATATAACATCAAATTATCATTACTTCCGTATTTATCATCTGGTGTACAACAGCAAAACATTAAAGATATAATTATAGCTAATAATAATATTATTGATTCTCCTCCATCAATTGTATGTTTCCTAACTTTAACATAAGTTAGACTTTTATCAAATGTATAATCGTCACACCAATCTACATGTATGGTATATTGTAGTTTTTGTTTTGAGTCTGTTGCGGGTACGAATTTGAATGTTGAATTTCTGTTTACATTTTTTGCTTTTACTACTATAGATTTAGGACATTTTTTGACATCTTTACTGCATTTTATTTTATTTCCTGTGTATACTTCTTCAAAATTACTGTGTTTCTCACAAACTGAAGAAACAGTGAGTAGCGTTAACATTAAATTTGTAAAGTTCATCTTACGTCTATTCTCTTAATATAGTAAACAATGATAAACCTTAGTGCGAAGAGAACTTATAAATGTTTTATTCTCTCTAAAAATTATTCTTTTTTTTGTAAATTTTTTTATTTTTTTTTTTAATTCTTTTGTTAAAAATTCTTCTTCACAAAAGAAATCTAGTCGATTGTTATACAACAATGATTCGTATAAATTTTGTTTTGTATAGGGTTTATAAGCAATCCTAAATATTATTTTGGGTATTACTTTGAACAATTCTTGTTTAAAAAAAAATATTCTATCTTCTTGTTCTTTTGAAACAGCATCTTTACAAATCAATTTAAGTCTTAAATAATCTTCTACAGGAAGAAAAGACAGTATATGTCTAAATGTATCAGTATTATTCATTTTACGTCTATTCACTTACTCTTTTTTATTTAAACTTTTTATTATTTGATGAGTAATACTTAATTTTTTTAATGACTCCTTGCATTCTTCAGTTTTTAAAAAGTTCATAATATTTTCAAAACTATCTTTTACTCGTGGTTTTCCCATTTCCATCAATACTTTTTTTTCTTCTGAATCTTCTTTATCATGTAATGTTAATATTATGAAAAAATTTAATGTGTATTGAATAAATAGTCTTAATATTTCATTTTTTTCTTTTTCCAAAGAATTTAAAAGAAATGTCGTAAATTCTATAGTGCTTACATCTCCTGTTTTTTTTGCAAAAAAATCAAGCATGTCTTTTGCTATTTCGCTAGGAGAAAATCTACCTTTCTCGTTTTGTTCTATTATTAAGTTACAAACTTGATATGTTAAAGTAGTCATTTTTGTTTTGTTTTATTTTTGTTTTTTGTTTTGTTTATTTTTGTTTTTTGTTTTGTTTATTTTTGTTAAGATAACTGTATTATTTTTTTTGTTATCCACGTCTATTCTCATTTATATTTCTATATGTCCTACTGCTTTTATCATATTTCTTAAATTTTTTTCATACTCTTGTTGGAAATAATTCTTTTCGGATTCATCTATTAAGACTGGAGTGTCTAATGAAAAAAATGGAAATTCTTCTAAAAATGTTGTAAAATCTTTAGTATGATATTCTTCTAAATATTTTATAAAATTTGTTTTAATTACTGCTCTAAAATTATTTGGTTCTTTTCTTTTTTGTCTCCTTTTCTTTTTTTTTTTCTTTTTTATTACTTTATCAGGTACATCCCAAGATAGTGTTCTTCCGTTTATTATTATGCTTTGCTTAACCATTTTAAAACTGTATTTACGTCTATTCTCTTACTTCTTTTTAATTAAATTGATATACAATTTTTTATTTGTTTTTCTTTATTCTTCTTTCTCCGAGCTTTTTGATATTCTGCCCTTTTTTCTTTATTCTTCTCATTATAAG
>CESF01080334.1_pt1 | contig 10238 bp, 8 predicted proteins | sample 356331 | NCBI WGS metagenome assembly CESF01 (sample SAMEA2621779, study PRJEB7988) | marine metagenome | biome: marine biome (ENVO:00000447); feature: surface water layer (ENVO:00002042); material: "saline water (ENVO:00002010), including plankton (ENVO:xxxxxxxx)" | depth 5 m
TGGATGGTAAGTCTTTTCGGGTTGGTTAGTGTAATCACCCTCCGGAGCTCCACCTTCAATCCATTTTTTAATGATAAGTTTATCATTTTCAGTCAGGTATTTTTCACCAACAAAATGGGTGTAGTTTCGATTCGCTGGCCATGGTGGCATAAGTCCGCTTTGCGTAACTTTCAAAATCGTATTTTTCTTTCGATTGACTTGGTTGTAGTTGATCAATGAAAAAGGTGCTACGCCTTCAGGTTGATGACATGGGGTGCAATTCTTAAGTAAAATTGGAGCAATATCCTTATTGTAGGTGTAAGAACTTTCTTGACTACATGAACCAATTACTCCACAAATGAATAATAAGCATATTACTTTTTTCATTCACACAAAGTTAATCTCATGTGGACTTAGATTGCAATTTTTTGTTGGGTCTAAATCTTTTGAATTAAAAGTAAAGTTTAATCTTATTTTCGTGTTTGAATGGTTGGCAAGTTTATAGATGTTGAAAAAATTATTCTGGATAAGAATCCTAAGCTTTACAAGAGGCTTCCAAGATTTGTAATAAATTATTTAAAAAAAATCTTATGGGAAGATGAAGTGAATCAGATTATTGCTAATAATGAGGGAGTTACTGGAATTCAGTTCTGTAAAAATGTTATACAAGAATTTAAGATAGATGTAGAGATTATAGGGATAGAAAATGCCCCTAAAACAGGTGGAGTAACCTTTGCTTCCAATCATCCATTAGGAGGTATTGATGCACTAGCTTTTATTGATCAATTTTCAAATTACAGAACTGATATCAAATTTATTGCCAATGATATATTGTTGAATCTTGATCCAATGAAAGATATTTTTGTGGGCGTCAATAAGCATGGAAATACAGCTACTCCGTCATTAAAGAATCTAGATGCTGTCTTATCTAACGATGAGTCGGTGGTGATATTTCCCTCTGGTTTTGTAAGTCGAAAAAAAAATGGCGTTGTGAAGGATTTAGAATGGAAAAAAACCTTTGTAACACGAGCAAGAAAGCATGGAGTGCCTATTGTCCCAGTCCATATTCAAGGTGAGCTTTCACCATTTTTTTATAGGTTGAGTAGGTTTAGAGAATTCATTGGGATTAAAGCAAATATTGAAATGCTTTTTTTAGTCAATGAATTGTTTAAACAGAAAAATACGTCAATAAAAATTATATTTGGCAAAGCCATTCAACCTGAGATACTTGATAAAGACGTCCGTAAAGATGTAGAATGGGCTGCATTCATTAAAGAGATTGCATTTAATTTAAAATATAAAGCATGAGCCAAAATTTGGACTACATAGCATCACCAGTTCCATTGGATTTGATTCAAAAGGAATTAACAAGCGATCGTTTTGTTCGAGTGACAAACAAAGGTAGTAATGAAATTTATGTTGTGAATCATCATAATAGCCCCAATATCATGCGTGAAATTGGACGACTTCGTGAAATAACATTTGCAAATGCAGGAGGTGGTACAGGAAAATCGATTGACATTGACGAATATGATACGAGTGAATATTGTTATGAGCAGCTTATTGTTTGGGCCCCAGAGTCTAAAGAGATTGTGGGTGGATATCGATTTATTGACTGCTCTAAAATCATGCATACGCAACCTTTAAAACTCTCCACTCGAAGTTACTTTTTGTATTCAGACCAGTTTAAAAGGGATTTCTTACCCTACACTGTTGAATTAGGGAGAAGTTGGGTTCAGCCAAACTTTCAACCCTCGAGTGAATCTCGTCGAGGAATTTTTGCCTTGGATAATTTATGGGATGGTTTGGGGTCTATCGTTATAGATAATCCTCATATAAAATATTACAGCGGTAAAGTAACCCTTTATTCAAATTATAATTCAGAAGCCAGAGATGCTTTGATGTATTTTATGAGTCACTTTTTTAATGATCCAGACGGATTAATCGCTCCAATCAGTTCGGTTGATTTCACTACCGATATTCAGCAATTTAAAAAAGAATTAGTAGGGTTAGATTATAAACAAGGACACAAACTATTAAATAGCTTTGTTAGAGAACGTGGTGAGAATATTCCTCCATTAATCAATAGTTATATGAGTCTCTCTCCAACTATGCGGTCTTTTGGTACAGTTATGAACCAAGACTTTGGAGATGTTGAGGAAACGATGATACTTGTCACGATAAAGGACATCTATGATGACAAAAAGGCAAGATATATTGATACCTACAAGTCCTAATTTAATATTCTAGGCTGCAACCAATTGGGTTGGTTTTTTTAATTTTGGGCAATTGACCTTTATTTATAAGTTGGATTGCATCGGCTAAATAGTTGTTTTCCCATTGTTGCTTATAACTTCCCAAACGTTCTATTCGGTCGTCCATCATTCCCTGATATAGAATTTCACCTTTTGCATTGAGAAGATAAAATTCAGGGGTTACTGTAGCATTCAATTGACGGGCTATTTGATGCGTGTAATCTCTAAAAATGGCAGGTTTGAATTTTGTTTCTTTAGCAAAATTATTGATTTCCATTGGTGAGTAGTAGTTGCCACTTATCACGCCAATGCTTTGAATATTTGAGTATTCCTTTCCTAGTTTGGAAAAAGGCGTAGATAGTGAATGACATAGAGGGCAGTCGGGAGCAATAAACATGACTATTGTATACTCATTGAGGCTTACAATTTGTTTGAAATTGGATGAAATCGGATCGGGTTTGCAAGATCCCAAAAAGAGAATAATGAGTGCAAAAATATTAGGGAGTTTCATAGTTATATATCGGAAGTGTGATATAAAAGGTAGTACCCTTATTAAGGACGCTTTTGAATTGAATCTGACCACCAGAATTCTCAATAATTTTTTTAGATAATGCAAGTCCTAAACCCATGCCTGAATTTTTGGTACTAAAGTTTGGTGCAAATATATTGGGATGATTCTCTGTTGAAATACCAATGCCATTATCAGAAATTTCAATTTCAATATCTTTTTTACTAGTTAAAGAAACTTTTATTTGACCCATTATGTCATCTGGTATGGCTTGAATGGCATTTTTGATAATATTTATTAGAACACGTTTTATTTGCTCGCTATCAGCCCAAAGGAAAATATGTTTTTGAATTTCTGATTTAATTTGTGTGTTTTTCTCTTGTTTAAATAGTGATACTACTTCATAAGTTATGTCTGATAGATTGAATGCATTAAATTGGTCTTGAGGCATTTGGGCAAAAGAGCTGAATTGCTCTGCCATAATGCTTAGGCTTTCAATTTGTTTGAGTAATAATATGGATGTTTTTTTTGTGAGTTCTCTTTGTTTGTCGGAAGAATCATTTTCAATGGAACGCTGCAAATGTTGAATACTGAGTTTCATAGGAGTCAATGGATTCTTGATTTCGTGAGCTACTTGTTTTGCCATTTCTTTCCATGCTCCTTCACGTTCTGAATTAGCAATTTGTTGAGCACGCTCTTGAAGTTCTATCGCCATTTTATTGTATTGCTTAACAAGCTGGCCAATTTCATCATCTCTGTTATAATTAATCAACTCGTTAGATCCTCGTAAAACTGTTTTTGCAATTTTTTCACGAATAATTTCTAAAGGTTTTGAGATCTCTTTGCTTATGAAATATGCAATGAATCCTCCAACAATAAGTAGCAAGAAGTATACATTGATGATATTAATAATGAGGTTGGATAGTTGTTTATTAAGTAATTCATTTTTAGAGAATAGTGGTGTGTTCACATATCCAATGACCTCGTTTCTTCCATTAAATAAAGGAACATAGGCACTGAGGTAGTCAGACCCCTCAAGTTCTTCTTGAATCAGTAATTGAGAAGTTTTATCCATATTTAGCTTGTTGTAAGCTATAGGGTTCATTTGGCTTCCTAAGATTTGATTATCAACAATGGATGGTTTGGAACTGCCTAGTAATTTTCCATATTTATCAAATAAATTAATATCAACCTGGTGTGTGTTACTCTCTTCATTAAGAATCAATAAACGTTGTTCTTCGTTACTTAATTTTTCAGATAAATTAACTCTATTTTGGAGTCTTGAACTAATATTCTTAACCTTATTTAAAAGTTGTTCCTCCAACATTGCATTGTAATTTGATTTTTCGAAATGAACAATGGTATAAACTGATAGGAGTAATCCAAATATGAGTATAACCGTAATGGCTACTTGAATTCTGGAGCTTAAATGATGGGATAAGTCAGGAAGAAAAGTGTGCGTTATTTGTTGATTTGTAACAGAGAATATTCGAAGTAATAAAGAACCAAGAATGCCAATGAATATGATAATAATCAATACAAAAGTAAATATAGTAAGTATCTGTCTGAACGGATTAGCATAGATACTAAGAATTACCTCGTAATCACTATTTGAATACCGAGTATGTTTAACACCTCCAAAAAATAAATTCTCCTGATTTTCATCAGGGATTGAATGAAGCTGATAGGGGAACTCTCCGAGTTGACTAATTAATTTGTTTGAGGCATAAATTCCATAGGAGTAATCGTCTAGTGTGATAATTTCTCTATTTTTTTGGTTAGCAAATGATTCAGGATACAAGAAGTCTGACTGGACAATGCGAGGTTCTAGTAGTATGAAGGTAGTGCCAAAATGACCCTGAATATCACAGTTTTCAAACTTGGCAATGTACCCGTTATTAGAATTTTTAAGTTCGTAGAAATAAGCACTAGTGGTGCGATTTGTACAATCATTATAAATGCTGTCGAGGTAGTGAAGTGTATAGAGATTATTTTGATTAATGTTCTTACCGTCAGCACCAAAACTGAACAGCTTTAATTCATATTTTTCTAAGTAGTTGCTAAAATATAATTGTTTGATTCTACCCTCGATGACATCTTTACGTTGATTGAAATCTTCATAATTTTCGGGGGTTAAAAATTCTTGAGCTAATTGGTTTTCAATACGAGCTAGTCGACGAATAGTTTGTTCATCTTTGTAACTCATTAGCTCTGCAGCATACTGAATTAAGAAGGTATCTGTTCGAGTTTTTTGAGAGGAATAGATAACTCCAGAGATAATAGCGGCAGTAATAAAAGAGTAGGTATAAACTACTTTCTTAATTGATTTTAGATAGGTGTTTACAACAAGACAAATGCCCAATAACATTGAGATACTAATCAGATCAAATAGTTCGCGGTGGGCATTGAAATATTGAAACCCTGTAAAAATTAATACGCCAATGATGAACCATATCCAATGGTTTAAATTATGAAGTTTCATTTTGGATTTGCTGATGAAGCATGTAACCCAAAATAGAATGAAACAGAGACAGATATATAAAAGTAGGATATAGGACGGAATATTGAAGTCAACTAATCGTTCAAAATCAAGTAAAATATGAACATGAGTGATAATGTTAGAACTTAGGTTGATAAAAAAGTCAAGACAAAAAAGTAGAATACCAATAATGATTGGCTCAATTAATTGAGTTTTAATTTTTCTAAAAACATAAATTAAGCTAACACTGATAAGTATGACAGATATGAGGTGTATAAATAGAATCGTTAATAAGTGTTCTTTAGATAAGCTGTCAAAATTTTGATTGGATAAGAAAAAATAATCATCGAAAGGAATACCTAAATTGTAAAACACGAGGAGGTTTATTCCAATGATAATTAATGTGGCCAAGTGCATTAAATCCTGTTCTTTTCTGCCGTGATACAGGAATAAAAAGAGGAACAAAAATGAAATGAATAATGAGATAACTAATAGAGCACCTTGGAATGCATCTTTTTGTTGGGCTGTCAATCGAATTTGACCATCCATTATTGGAATGTTGTCAGATAAGATGAGTTTATTTCGAAAAGATTTGTCAAACTTTATAAGTTTTGGACTTACTCTACCACCATTAACAATTCTGTAAGCTAAAAATGAAGTGTTAGACTTAAACAAGATATAAATGTCATCTCCATAAGTATAGCGAATAGGAAACTTCTTTATGTCGTAAATGCTTGGATGTAACGAAATCTTGTTACTATTCCAATGGGTTAATTCACTTTTCTGAAAAGAAAGAAAATACCATTTTTCGCTCCGAATAATCTGGCCCAATGAGTCTGAGTAAACCATGGATTTATCAGTCATAATTTGCTCAAATAAATTTTCTGCTTCAGGAGCTATTTCTTTTGCAAAGGGGTCTAAATCAAGAAATTCAGGCTGAGGATTTTCATCATTGTGTTGAAATGAGAAGTAGGATAAAAGAAAAATAAGTACACCTCCTACTAGCCAGCCTATTTTTATTATTCTATTCAAAAGTTAGTGTCATTTTGTAAATAATGGATGACGTAGTCTTTAACAGCGTCTTCCAGAGCATAAAAAGGTAAATTATAACCTGCACTTATAGTTTTTTCCATAGATGCTTTGGTGAAATACTGATACTTATTTCGAATATCTTCAGGAGTTGGTATGTAACTTATGTTAGGTTTGATATTTAGTGCTGAAAATATAGCATATGCTAAATCATTAAATGTTCTGGCTTCACCGGATCCTGCATTATAGATGCCACTATCTTTTTGGTTTTGATACCAAAACCACATTAGATTAAGCAAATCTTTAACATATATAAAGTCTCTCATTTGCTCCCCATCATTAAAATTAGGGTGATGAGATTTGAATAATTTTAGGCTACCATTAGTTTTGATTTGATTAAATGCGTGCATAACTACACTGGCCATTCTACCTTTATGATATTCGTTTGGTCCAAAAACATTGAAAAATTTTAATCCTACCCAGAACGGAGGTTTACTTGATTGTTTAGTTACCCATAAATCAAAACTTTGCTTGCTTTGACCATATGGGTTTAAAGGCGTTAACTCTTCAATTGAATGTTCATCACTAAACCCGTGTTCACCGTTCCCATAGGTAGCAGCTGAAGAAGCATATAGAAAAGGAATTTGATTTTCACTAGCATATTTCCATAGTATTTTAGAATAATTCAGATTTAATCGGTCAAAAATCTCAGAATTAAATTCTGTGGTATCGGTTCGAGCTCCCAAGTGAAAAATAAAGTCAATCGAATGTCGATGGATATCATGAATAAATAGGTCACGGTCTATTTTAGCAGTAAAATACTTATCCGTAAGGTTGTTATATTTATTTTCACGACTAAAATCATCAACTAGAATTAGATCAGTTAACCCTTTTAGGTTGAGGAATTCTACCAAACAACTTGCTATAAAACCTGAAGCACCTGTAACAACTATGGCCATAAATACGAATTTAAGCCTAATTGTGAAAATCTACAGGTGTGTCATTAGATTTTCTTTATGATGATTAGTTTGGACTTAAACTTAACCTTAAATTTGCATTCATTATCACGTCGATGTCAGATAAACAAGTTTTTGTAACTCGAAAAATGCACTTTAATGGTGCTCATAAACTGTACAATCCATCTTGGACAGAGGAAAAAAATGAAGAAGTATTTGGACGATGTGCCAACAAGAACTGGCACGGTCATAATTTTGACTTATATGTTACTGTAAAAGGGGTACCAAGCCCGGATACGGGTTTTGTGATGGATCTAAAAAAATTAAAGATTATATTAAAGGATCGGGTTGTATCAAAGTTAGATCACCAAAATTTCAACTTAGATGTTGATTTTTTAAAGGATGTGATGCCCAGTATTGAAAATATCGCAATTAAAATATGGGAGCAGTTGGAAGGTCAACTTCCAGATAATGCCAAACTCCATTGCATCAAGCTTTACGAAACGGAAAATCAGTTTGTAGAGTATTACGGTTAATATTTATTAAAAATTTCGAGACTTCTAACGGATAACTTATGTCTGTGTTCATTTTATAATTTTTTAAGACTATATTTGTAAGCAATTACTCACTTATAATGACTAATAAAAAACAATCTATTTTAGAATCTGCTTTGTTACTATTTTCTGAGAAAGGGTATGATGCTGTTTCAACAAGTGCTATTTCTAGACATGCAGAAGTTTCAGAAGGACTTATATTTAGGCACTTTAAAGACAAAAAAGGCTTACTTAGTAAGCTTTTAGAAATGTGGATAGAGAAGTTCGAAGATCATCTTAGTACAATTGATTCAATAGAAAAAGCTGATCAGCGGATACAAGCTGTTATGGAACTTCCTTTTCGATTAGATGAAGCCGATTACCCGTATTGGAAATTGGTATATTCACTAAAATGGCAAAATAACACCGTTATAGATGAGTATATACTCACTTTAAAAGAAGTGTTAGAGAAATCTCTAATGGATTTAAAATATCCTGATCCACTTATTGAAGCAGAATTAATAATTTCTTATTTTAATGGATTTATTACAACGGCAGTCTTAAAGAACGATAATAACTTATCCTCCCGCTTGCTTGAGACACTTCAGAAGAAGTATATATGATGACTGTCTTAGTTGAATTTATAACTGAAATTTCTAATTATAAAAAGTCTACTTTACCTGAATCCAGGTTGTAGTAAGCTGGTACTATTTTAACTGAACCAGAGGCTACCGCATTACCAATAATAGCTGATCGGGTTGATAAGGCTTCAACATTTTTTTGTGCATTTACCTTAACAACCTCATTTACGCTTGAGCCTTCTTTTGCACTTGCTATTGCAGGTGCTATATGAGCTAAAAGATGATTTAAGTTGTGACCATTATCGCCACCAGCAACTGCTGCAGTAACTGCACCACAACTTTGATGTCCCAGAACTACAATAACAGTGCTACCGCAATGAGCAACAGCATATTCTATGCTTGCAATGGTTGATGTATTTGCGACATTACCTGCTACTCTGAGAACAAATAGTTCACCTAGTCCCGCATCAAAAGCTAATTCAGGAACTACTCTACTATCCGCACAACTAAGAACTATGGTGTGAGGTTGTTGTCCCTTTGTCAAGACATCTCTACGTGAACTGTCTTGTAATTTACCTTCTAGTTTATCAGCTACAAATCGGCTATTTCCTTCTTGAAGCCTGTTTAATATTTCCTCATGATTCATATCACTTACAAATTTATAAAAAAGTGATAATATTCTAATAAATTAGAAATTGAAAAATTGTTGCGAATAAGGGGTAGTTTTCGATTGAACGTTATACATTTTTTGAACCTGGTTTTAATAGAAAAGGCAACCATCTTATTTACTATTATTTTATTGATTTTAATCTTGAGTGGAATTTTACAGACCTGGATATTTTGCAAAAAAAAGCCCATAATGAAAATTATGGGCTTTAGTGGAATATAAAATTCTTAGTCTTTAATTAACTTGGAGGAGATAATTCCTTCTGTTGTCTGTATGTTAAGGATGTAATATCCGGATTTTAAATCAGAAATATTAATATTAACCACATTATTTGCAGTAAGGTTTTTCACTTCTCTTCCTGTGATGTCCATCATTTGAATAGACTGAACATGATACTTATTATCCACAGAGACAGTTACTTCACTATTTGCTGGGTTAGGGTAAATAGAAGCTGAATTACTAGGAAGCTTATCGTTAACAGCTGCAAGCTGATCTACAGTATATTCACCATTAATAACAGCAATTCTAGGACACATGTAGCCCATGATGGTATCAATGAACGTCCTTCCTTTTTCTGGTCCCATATCTGGGTTACCTGGAAGAGATGCCATGTGACAAGTTATTCCAGGAGCAACCTCTGCTTTTGCATAAGGGGACTCAGGATTCCACCATTGCCATGGTCCAGATCTGTTATTGTATAAATCATCTGTGATTGGTCTTATAATTGGGAATAAATGCTCAACATCTTCGTTGATTGTCATTTTATCTCCAGGAGCAGGATAAATATAATCTAACGTCTTTCCATAGTGTGATCTTGCCTTTTTATTGTATTCATCATTAGAAGGCATATTCTTAATGGCATCATTATTTCCAACCGCATTGGCTTTTTGAATAAATAAGTTTCCACCTTGTACTTCTACAACATTTCCATTTGTTGTTGGAACAACAACAATACCTTCATTAAAAGGTGCAAAAGGGTCTCTAACCGCTTGAAATGTAATCATTGGAGCATCACCAGCTTCTAGCCATGATGTGTCAGCTAAAGCACCGCCTGCGTTAACAACAGCTTGAACCGTTAAATCTGTTGAAGGTGACTGGTAAAGGTTAAGTAAACCTCTGGAACCATCAATTAATCCAACTGTAGCTGTATCAATGTATGATTTATTACTTAATGGATTCAAAAACTTAGTGAGTTCCATTTCAGTGTATTTGTCTAGCGTAGAGTATCCAAGAGCAACATATGCTCCAGTA
>CESF01039531.1_pt1 | contig 10234 bp, 21 predicted proteins | sample 356331 | NCBI WGS metagenome assembly CESF01 (sample SAMEA2621779, study PRJEB7988) | marine metagenome | biome: marine biome (ENVO:00000447); feature: surface water layer (ENVO:00002042); material: "saline water (ENVO:00002010), including plankton (ENVO:xxxxxxxx)" | depth 5 m
GCTGCTGATGCAACGGATATAGGTACTGTAGCTGGTAAAGCCACAGAGATAGGTAGATTAGGTACTTCAGATGCTGTAGCAGATATGGCTATTTTAGGAACTGCTGATGTTGTAAATGATATGAATGTCTTAGGTAGTTCTGCAACTGTAACTGCTATGAACTTATTAGGTACTTCTGATGTGGTATCAGATATGAATACCCTAGCCACAGCTGACATAGTTTCTGATATGAATACTTTAGCAACTGCTGATGTGGTTGCAGATATGAATACTCTGGGTACTGCTGATGTAGTATCTGACATGAATACACTTGCTACTGCAGATATTGTAAGTGATATGAACACTTTAGCTACATCTTCTAATGTAACTAACATGAATACTCTTGCTGGTATATCTAGCGATATAACTACTGTTGCTGGAATATCTAGTGCAGTTAGTGCTGTAAACTCCAATGCAACTAACATTAACGCTGTAAATTCTAATTCTTCTAATATTAATACTGTAGCTGGTAATAACTCTAATATTACTACTGTCGCTGGTGTATCATCTAATGTTACTACTGTGGCTTCTAATATTGCCAATGTTAATACTACTGCCACTAATATTACAAATGTAAATACATTTGCTAACCAATATCGAATCGGATCAAGTGATCCAACATCATCTTTAGATGAAGGTGATTTATTCTACAATACCACAAGCAATCTATTAAAGTTCTATAATGGTAGTGCCTGGGTAGCCATTTCTGCTGATACTGATGCTTTAGTGAAAGTGTCAAGTAATGATACAACTGCTGGATTTCTTAATGGAAAGCTAGTAGCTGGAAGCAACATTTCCTTTACAGAAGGTAGTGATGGTGGTAATGAAACATTAACAATAGCTGGTTCTGGAGCTTCGTTAGATGATGCTACAGCTCTAGCAATAGCATTAGGCTAGAAAGGATAGAATGGCTAATACATTTAAAATAAAAACTAATGATGCTATGCCATCTAGTTCTGGTACACCTTTAACACTATATACAGTACCGAGTTCTACTACTTCGGTAGTACTAGGATTATTACTATGTAATATTCATACAGCTGAAGTAAATGTTAGTGTTAAGATTGAATCAGATACTTCTGATACAGAAACAAATCAAACTGTGTTTGTAGTTAAAAATGCACCTATTCCAGTTGGTGGTACTCTTGAAGTACTGACTGGTAGTAAGGTGGTATTACAAACTACAGATGTTGTAAAAGTTGATTGTTCTGTTTCTGCAAAAATAGATGCAGCATTATCAATAATGGAGATTACATAAGTTGGCATATATTGGGCGTACACCTACAGGATCTATACTTACTGGTGCAGATATAGCAGACGGATCTATATCTACAGCTAAGATAGCAGACACAGCTGTTAGTACAGCTAAGATTGCTGATACAGCTATAAGCACAGCTAAGATAGCAGATGATGCAGTTACTAATGCTAAAGTAACAGGTTTTGGAAAAGTTATACAAGTAATTAGCCAAGTTCATAACACACAAGTTGGTGCTAATAACCAAGATGTACAGACTTTTAACTTTGAAACGGCAATAACACCAACTTCATCATCTAACACTATTGTAGCTTTTATGAGTGTTGGAGGTCTAAGTAATGGTGGTGCAGGAAGATTATTTTCAAGATTAGTGTATGGAACAACAAGTGGTGATATTTCTGGCACAGAAGTAACAGGATCAGCAGTAGCACAAGATAGTTCTGATACAGCAGGTTTATCTTCTGTCACCCATGTTGTAAAATTTACAGCAGGTACAACAAGTGCATTATATGTTAAAAATACATTACAAAAACAAGATAGCGGCACACAATGGTACGCTCAAAGATATTCAAATCATAGTAATGTTGTTTTGATGGAGATAGAAATATGATTTTAGATGCAATACTTTCTTTAAACCCTAACGCTAAAGTTGTTGTTAGAGGAGATGATGTAGATTCTTGCACTATAGAATGGTTAGATGGAACAAGTGAAATATCTAAAAGTGATATAAAAACAAAAGTTGAAAAGCTACAAACACAATATAGTAACAATAAATATCAAAGGGATAGAGCAGTTGCATATCCTTCTTTACAAGAATTTGCAGAGGCATATTGTGAAAAAGAAATAGGTGAAGATTCTACAAAATGGGATGCTTATAAGACTGCTTATAACAAAGTAAGAACGGATAATCCAAAGGAGTAAATATGGCATACATAGGAACAGCTCCTACAGATGGACAATATACAATCTTAGATGATATATCATCAGGATTTAATGGATCAACAACAACATTTAACTTAACAAGTGGTGGTACTGCTGTTGTACCTCAGACAGATGCTAATGCCTTAATATCTATCTCAGGTGTTGTACAGTACACTTCAGCATACGCCATATCAGGATCTACTATCGTTTTCAGTTCAGCTCCATTGGCGTCAGATTCCTTTAGCGGTCGAGTTCTTGGTAATAGTAAGGACATAGGTGTGCCAACTGATGGAACAGTATCATCATCAAGTCTAGCCTCTACATTCTTCATGACTAATGGTCAGACATTTAACAACATATCTATTGCATCTGGCAAAAATGCTATGGCAGTAGGTACAATAACTGTAAGTGGTACATTAACAGTACCATCAGGGAGTACATTTGTAGTATTATGAGTAAAATTGAAGTACAAACAATAGACGCACCAAGTGGTCAAAATACAGTTACTATTGGTGATAGCAACGCATCAACTATAACTCTAAAGTCTGGTGCAACACTTACAAACTTTCCAGCTAATACACCTTCGTTTCTTTGTACTAATGGTGGTTCAGCACAAACATTATCAAGTGCAACATGGACAAAGATTACAGATTTTTCAGAAACTTATGATACTGATAGTGCTTTCACAGACAATCGTTTTACAGTTCCAAGTGGCAAAGCTGGTAAATATTTTTTTTATGGTGGTATGAAAATTACAACTACATCAAGCCGTAGAGGAGTTATAGCTATTTACAAAAATGGATCAAAAATTTTAGCTGGTGGACAAGTTACAGATTATTATAGTGGCCCAAGAGTGAGTGGTGCGATAGATCTTGCTGTTGGCGATTATGTTGAACTCTATGGAAAAATTGATGATGGTGGTGGTGGTAATATAGGTACTGATACAAGTGAAGATATTTTTGGAGGTTTTAAATTAACATAAATGAGCATATTAAAAACAAATCAAATAACTGACTTAGGGGGTAACGAACTACTAACCAGTAATGGTAGTGGTGTTATCTCTAGTGGTGGTGCTATTACTAATACTCCTAGTTTTGCTGTCAAGATTACAGGCAATCAAAGTATTTCAAACGACACAGACACAAAAGTCGCTTTTGATACAGTAGTATGGGATACAGATAGTGCATATAGCACATCTAATTATAGATTTACAGTACCCACAGGAAAAGGTGGTAAGTATTATTTACAGGCTCATACCCAAATACCTGGTATTGATGCAAATGAAATAGGTCAAATTATGATTTATATAAATGGTTCACATGACCAACTTGCTTCTGTGCGAGAACAAAAAGCAAGTTCAGATAGAATTTTTAGAATGATTACTGCATATACTGTTTCATTAAGTGTAGGAGATTATGTAGAAATTTATGTATATCAAAACTCAGGTGATGCACAAAATGCAACAAATCAATATTTTACAGGACACAGATTAATAGGAGCATAACATGACATCAATTATTAAAGTAAACACAATACAAGATGTAGGTGGAAACAACCTATTAATATCTAATGGATCAGGAAGTATTACTACTAACAATATAGGTGGTCAGAATACTCCAGCTTTTGAAGCATATCCAAGCTCTGATTTATCAGTAGCTAGTGGTTCAACTGTGAAAGTTGTAGCTAATACAGAAAGATTTGATATTGGAAGTTGTTATGATAACAGTTCTAATTATCGTTTTACTCCTAATGTAGCTGGAAGGTATTTTTGTTATTGTTCTTATACCTATAACTTAACAGACGGAAATCTTGGTTTAGTTGCAGAATTAAGAAAAAATGGTTCAGCAGTCTTATCTGCAAAACACCCAGCTCATGCAAATCAAAATTATTTAACAGGAGTATGTCATGGTGTAATTGAATTTAATGGTTCATCTGATTATTTAGAATTTTTTACAGCAACGGATTCTGGTAGCACAAGAACTTTAGCTAGTGATAGTCAAAGAACTTACTTTGGAGCATACAGGATTATAGGAGCATAGCATGGCAATAACTAGAATCACAACTCCAAGTTTTGAAGCATCAACAAGTTCACAAACTGTAAGTGATGCAACTTTAACTAAAATAACTTTAGCAACAGAAACTTTTGATACTGATAGTTGCTATGACACCTCTACTTATAGGTTTACTCCAACTATTGCTGGTAGATATTTTGTTTATACACAAGCATTTTTTGAAGAAACAGCAAATTTTAATAGATTGTTTAATACAACTATTAGAATCCGTAAAAATGGTAGTGATATCACTAATGGAATTTTAAGTTTTGTTTCTAATAATTCTTCATATTCTTCTGCTCAATCTATGAACTTTACTTGTACTGTATCTATGAATGGTTCTTCTGATTATGTAGAATCTTTTGGTTATGTTGATGTTAGTTCAGGAACACCATTAATAAAAAATGCAATATTCGGATCATATAAATTAATTTAACAAAGAAAGGAAAAACAAATGGCACAACTATCAACTAAAATATCTTTGTATTGTCAGGCAAACTCTAAGACAGTTGACTTTACAAAAGATGTACTTCTTCAAGACGATTCAGATGGTAAGGGAGCATATATTAAAACTTGGAATGTTTCAGGTTTAGCTCAACCAACTGATGACCAGATTGCTTCATACGAAACTGCTGGTAATACTGAAGAAGCTAACAATGTTGTCAGAGCTACAAGAAGAACAGCTTATGGTGATATTGGCGATCAGCTTGATGAGATCTATAAAGACATAGATGCTTGGTCAGCTAGAATTGCACAAGTTAAAGCAGATAATCCAAAGGAGTAGACCATGTGTGAATACTGTAATGGCGAATGTGTTTGTAGGTAATGCCTAGTCTTTCAGATAAAACTGAAATAGGCTTACCTCTTAAGAATTTACTAGGATTATTAGGTGTTACTGCAACTGCAGTATGGGCATATTTTGGTGTCATTGAAAGACTTAATAATATAGAAACTAGAGCTACTTTATTTGAAGCTGATCTGGTAAAGAATGCAGATCAAACTCCTATAGATCAGGAACAGTTTATGCTTCTAGAATTTGTATCAGAACAAGTAGAAGGTATGTCTGAAGATCTAGAAAACATGGCACATAATAAGGTTAATATTATGAGATTACAAACTGATGTAGAGAAAGCCCTGGAAGATATAGAAGAACTAAAAGATAAAGTAAGAGCAAACGGATATGATAACTAAGGTAATTATAGCATTACTACTATTCTCTGGTGATACTATGATTGAACATACTGTTACTGATGGTGTTAAAGATTGTCTTGAAAAGAAACGAATGATTGAAAGAGGTATATCAGATACAGCTAGAGTATCTTGTGTTAAAGTAGAAGCACAGATAGAAGTTATAGAAGGTGTTGAATTTATAAGATCATTGAGTAAAATAAACTAATGACTGAAACAGAAAAAGAAATAAACAAACTGCGTAAAGAAGCTAAGTCTAATAAAAGACAAAGCAATAAGTTACAAAAGATAATTGATGAACAAGAAGTATTTATTACATACTTATCTAAAAAGATTCTAAGACTAACTGAGGAAGAAGAAATGAATATGCATCTAACAACTGAACTAAACAAGTTTAAAAATCTCAATCTATCTGAGAAAATAGAAACTATGGATTCTGTCAATGCCAAGCCAGTCGGAGAAAATAAATAAACTAGATAAAGATATCCTACTAATTAAAAAGGATATCGATATCATTAAGTCTAACCATCTTAAACATATAGAAACTGATATCTCTATGATTAAGAAAGTTATGTGGACTGTAGGATTTTTAGTATTCTCTAACTTACTAGCCATCATAATGACACAAATAAAGTGAAGATTTACTTAATCATTTTATTCTGTGTACAATCACTAAGCTCCCCATTAGAAGAAAGTTGTGTTGCAGAACCTCTATATGAACCCTTTAATAATATACCAGATTGCCTTGCATATGTGGATAACTTTAGATACAGTTTAAGAAATAACGAGGATTTGTATGTAACAGGATTCTGTACACAAAAAGATTATGATGCCGTTTGAAGAACTAAAAGAAAGAATTAAAGAACACGAAGGCTATAGACTAGATGTTTATAAGTGCAGTGAAGGATTTGATACTGGTGGGTATGGTCATAAAATAATTGAAGGTGAAGATATACCTACTACAAGAGAAGGATGGGATACATTGTTTGAACAAGATTTCCAAACTGCTTGTGAAGGTGCTGACAATATAGTCGGTGATTATGATATAGATACTACTGCAAAAGAAGTAGTCATAGAAATGGTTTATCAAATGGGTGAAGGTGGTGTATCTAAATTTAAAGGTATGCTATCTGCTCTTAAAGAAGCTAGGTATACTGATGCATCAGATGAAATGATTGATTCTCTTTGGTATCGTCAAACACCAAACAGAGCATCAGATCTAGCATTAACAATGAGGGAAATAGATGTTGCTTAATATGTTAGGACCTATTGCTGGTGCTGTATTCAAGACTATAGACAAAGTAGTAGACAATAAAGGTGAAGCTGAGAAGCTCAAAGCCAAAGTCCAGGAGAAGATTATATCTGGTGAACTAGCAGAACTAGAAGGTGCTGCTAAAATTATACAAACAGAAGCACAAGGTGGATTTCTACAGAGGAACTGGCGACCAATTATGATGTTAGTCTTTGCTGGTTTGATGGTAGCTCATTGGTTCGGTTTTACTGCACCCAATATTCCAGAATCTGTACAAAATTCTTTACTCAATATTATCTTAGTTGGCATAGGAGGATACACTATTGGTAGATCAGGTGAAAAAATCGCAGACAGATTTAAAAAAGACAAATAGATCATACAAGAAGAAATTAACTACCCCACCCACAGTCCTTAAAACGGGAAAAATGGATAAGATTCTGGTCATTTCTGACCTTCACATCCCATATCACCATCCTGACAGCTTTCGCTTCTTAAATAAGTTAAAAAACAGATATGACTGGGATAAGGTCATCAATATCGGTGATGAGATGGATTGGCATAGCATTAATGTAAGCCATGTTATCAATCCAGATCTACCTTCGGCAGCTGATGAACTTGAAGTAGGTAAGTTTTGGATTAAGAAGTTAGAGAAGATGTACCCTGATATGATCTTACTAGAATCTAATCATGGATCTATGGTACTACGCAGAGCCATGGCTAAAGGGATGTCTAAGTTCTTTTTAAAAGATTATAATGAAATACTAGATGTATCATCTCGGTGGAAGTGGAAAGAATATCATTGGGAAAATAATACACTCGGTAGGATATACTTTGCACATCAAGTATCTAAGAATATTGTTAAGTCAGTACAACTGATGTCTGCTTCGGTATGCCAAGGGCATTATCACACGCAGTCAAATATAGAGTATGTTGGTAATGACTTTCATTTAAACTGGGGTATGTCAGTAGGTTGTCTTGTAAATAAACAATCATTAGCTATGGCATATATGAAGATCAATGTAGCTAAACCAATACTATCTTGTGGTTGTATCATTAATGGTGTACCATACTTAATACCAATGTTATTAAGGAAGGATGGTTCTTGGGATGGGCAGATATACATTTAAAGATAAAAAATATTTTAATAAAATAATTGAACATGGATGTTGTGTACCTGGATGTACATCAAACACTCCTATGAATGTTCATCACTTACGAGGATCACAAGTACAATTTAAAAGATCTAATCATCTTGTAGTACCATTATGTTTTGAACATCATTCAGAACTAACATGGGGTAAACATAAACCAGAGTTTAAGTTTTGGGATTACTATGACTTTGATGCCTTAGAATATGCTAGTGAATTGTATGACCAGTACTCTCAACAACATTAATACTCTTTACTTTTTTCATTATAGATTTACCAATGTTCTTAGATTCTTTTTCTCCTGTTAGATACATAGCAGTAACAGCATATGCACAGAAGATTGTTTCATCATCATATCCGAACTGAGTTAGATACTTAGTATAATCAGTTAAGGTTTCTATTAGCTCATCAAGTTGAGATTTTAATACCATGTAGTATATATATGGCTTTGTTTATAACATGTCAATTCATGTACCTGGAATAATTTAATGGCTTTTCCAGGATGACCTTATTGCTTCGCCCTTACACACCAACCATATAACACTACATATTCCCCAACAACCTAGCTAGGTGAAGGTTCTACCTTACATAACGCAGAGGAAACTTTCTGTGTAGGCGTGTAGCCACCAGCTTTTGCCTTACATATAACCTCTGGCTCAATGCTTTACGCTCACTACCTAATGTCTTTCCTACACAGTTCCATATGGAAACTTATCTATCTCTACTGATCTCACTAAAAGCATTTGTTTCTTTATGTATAAAATATAACATATGCCATACTGCTATATCATATGGTTTACGAGCAGTTTTGCAGAAAGTAAGTTCATTATCTTTTTTGTATTTATTAATAACAAATGTTTCATGGTCTAAATCATGTTTAGATAAACCATTAAAGATAATAACATTATCATGGTCTATATAAGTAGATTCTATAATATGGGGTTCTAAAATATCTGAAATATAACTATATTCTTCTAAAACTTTTAACCATTCTTTATCAGTAAAATCATTTGTATGTGTCCAATAATTTGTATACCCCATTATTTAAAATGGGATATCTGGAATATCATCATCAGGTAGTGCATCTTTATTGACAGATTCAATAGATTTATCTTGCTTACCACCTAACATCTTCATAATACCAGAGTATCTAGGTATTAGAATTGATGTATTATATTTCTTGTTACCACTACTGTCTGTATACTGTGATACATCTATCTGACCTTCAAGGTATAATAATGTACCTTTAGTTACATAGTCTTTAATAGTCTTAGAAAGATTAGGATCAAATGTAACTACTTTATGCCAAGTAGTTTTGTCTTTCATTTGTTGTGTATCTTTATCTCTTACTTTTTCAGTAGTAGCTACAGACATTGTAGCCATCAATGTACCACTTTTAAGTGTTTTGATTTCTGGATCTGTACCAGTTCTACCTACAAGTATTACTTTATTTATCATTAGTTAGTACCTCCTGTACTTTTGATTTATCTACATTACCTTTGTATTTTTCTTCAAGCTGTTTCACATATTTGTTTGAATCAAACATACCCATGAATACATCAGCATTGAATCCTAAATGTGATAGTGCTTTTGTTAGTGCATCTGTTAATGCTTTCTTTGGTGCATCATCATCTACCCTACCTTTACCATCTACTAACAAGTTACAACCTCTTACTGGTCCGTATGCCATCTCTGGTTTACCAACCCATATAACTACATCAGCAAATTGAAATGCTTTGTTGTCATGTGTTAGAGTATCATACTTGACACTATACCCCCAACCAGTACCAACTGGTCCGAAGATCTCTGTAGCTCGTCTGATTTGATAGTGAGCATCAATAGAAGTAAAACTCCTAGCTCCAAAGGATACTTTTTTAGTAAACCTCGGATCAGTTTCTTTAGCTTCATCCCATATATTAAGATTTTGAGTTTTAGTATTGTCATCCATTTATATTACCTCCTCAATAGATTGAAAATCAACATAGTCATCTGGAGCAACATCCTTCTCCACATGTAATGTCCAGAACTGATGTTCTGCATTCAGCAACTTCCTCTGAAATTTTTTGTCTTGTGAAACAATAAATGCTTTCCATCTTACATTACCAAATATTACTGATAACCATGCTTTAGTTTTGTTAGCTACCATCATGTAATGCTGTACTTGAGCATAATATTTTTCAAGTATTGTATCATCTTTAGTCATCATATTAGTATGTTTAGCTTCAAAGATACCCATAGTCTTGAGATCTTGATTCAAAACAAAACCATCTACATTAGCTAACATAAATGGATAGTCTTTATGTACTAATGTATGATCTATTTCTTGAACTGGAAAATCGGTATGTGCTGTAAACCATTCACGATTGAATGATTCAGTATA
>CESF01040292.1_pt1 | contig 10227 bp, 10 predicted proteins | sample 356331 | NCBI WGS metagenome assembly CESF01 (sample SAMEA2621779, study PRJEB7988) | marine metagenome | biome: marine biome (ENVO:00000447); feature: surface water layer (ENVO:00002042); material: "saline water (ENVO:00002010), including plankton (ENVO:xxxxxxxx)" | depth 5 m
AACACCCCCGGCACCTATAACTAAGGTATTTTTAAACGCACAATTATCTATCTCTTTTAAATAAGCGGCCTGTAAACCAAATACATCGGTATTTTCTCCTATAATCTTATCATTATCTAATAAAATTGTATTAACAGATCCCGTCAACTCTGCGTCATTTATTATTTTATCAGTTTGGTTTATGATCTTTTGTTTAAATGGCAAGGTTACATTAATGCCTGTCAATTCATGTTCTCTTATCTTTTTTATAATACTTTTGAGATCGCTTTCTTGTGCTTCTATAATAGTATAACTTGCATCCAGACTATATTTTTTAAACCAATAATTATGTAGAACTGGTGACAAAGAATGTTTTATTGGATTTCCAATAATTCCAAATTTTTTTTTCATTTCTTTAACTGGTTAATATAGTTTATTATTTCTTTAATTGGCAAACCCATAATTGAGTCTCTATCTCCTTTAATATATTCGAATAGTTCAAGTCCATCTGCCTCAATCTGATAAACTCCATATGCTAGTAAAGTTTCAGTTTTTATTTTGTTTAAATATTTTAACAATGAATCATCAGTTAAATTTTTCATTTTTAATTCTGAAGAGTCGGTATAATTCCAAATCATAGACCCGTTTTTTGAAATACAGACTGAACTAATTAGATAATGAATAGAATTATTCAGTTTTTTTAAAATTGAAAATGCTTCTTTTCTGCTTTTAGGTTTATTAATTAACTCTTCATTAAGAGAAATAACACTATCTGCGCCAAGAACTAGACGATCAGGATTTTTGATACTAATTTTTATAGATTTTATTTCAGCTAAATTTTTAGAGATAGTTAAAGGATTTGCTCCTTCTGCTAAGAGAGATTTTTTGACCTCACTCTCATCGACATATGAAATCATAACCTCATTATCAATCTTATATTTGTCTAAAATTTGTTTTCTTACTCCACTTTTTGAGGCTAAGATTATTTTCATTTACTTTTCTTTATATCAATTATCTTTAGAATCGATGCTGCGGTTTCCTCAACTGATCTTCTAGTTACGTCAATAACGGGCCAATTATTTTTTTTGAAAAGTTTTTTCGAGTCCTCCACCTCTTTTTTAATTGACTCTAAATCAGTATATTCTTTAATTCTTTGTTCCTTCATTATAGCTACTCTATTTCGTCTGATATCAGATAACCTTTCTGGATCAGCGACAAGACCAATAATACAAGTTTTTTTATTTGCCATTAAATCTTCGGGGACTTTTTGATCTAAAACTAAAGGTATATTTACAGTCTTATATCCTCTGTTTGCCAAATATATTGAAGTTGGTGTTTTGCTTGTTCTGCTTACGCCTAGTAATATTACATCTGCATCATTTATATCGTCTACTTTTTTACCGTCATCGTGTGACATCGTAAACTGTATTGCTTCTATTCTTTTATAATAATCATCATCCAAAACATGCTGAGCGCTTGGTTTGTGAATTGCTTTTTGATTAAGAAGTTTTGAAAAACTTAAAATTAAATTTCCTAAAACACCAAAACATGGTACTGAGAATTTTTCACTTTGTTGGGCAAGGTATTTAGCCAACTTTGTCTCTACTATTGTGTATAATATAATTACATTGGCTATTTCATTACATTCTTTGATGATCTTATCAATTTGCTGCTCGGTTCGGATAAAGGCAAACTCTTTCTTATCGTATTCAAAATTAGCAAATTGAGATTTTAAAGATAAGAATATTCTATCTAAGGTTTCACCTGTTGAGTCAGACACAAGATATACATTGTATTTTTCGTTCATAATATTGTTAATAAAATATTGATTAATTAATGTTTTTCACTTAAAAAAATATTTAAAAAAAATAATCAACATTAATTAACACTATTTAAACAATTTATTGATTGTTGATAATAAGGTTTTTTCGTTGTTTATAAAACGAATAAAGTCTTAAAAATCAATAATATCTACTAAACTTATAAATTTCATCATGTATAAAAATTGTATAAATCGTTATATAACTAACTAACAAGACCTAAAGCATTTATTACACTTATAAATACTAATTATTTAATGAATAGCATTAAAGAAATCTTAATAAATAAAAAAATTTGCAAGTCTGTATGGTTTATGAGACAAGCAGGTCGGTACTTGCCAGAATTTAGAGATATAAGATCCCAAAATAAAAATTTTATAAGTCTTTGTTTAAATAGCGATTTAAGTTCTGAAATCACCTTACAACCTATAAAAAGATTTAATCTAGACTCAGCTATAATTTTTTCAGACATATTAATGGTTCCTTACGCCCTTGGTCAAAAAGTAAATTTTATTAAAAATAAGGGGCCAATTTTAGAAGATTTTAATTTTAAAAAATTTATTAAAAATGACAACATTACTTTCACTCAAAAGTTACATCCAGTTTATAAAGCAATTAAAATGACTAGAGAAAAATTAGAAAAAAACAAATCACTCATATCTTTTATTGGAGCACCATGGACATTATTGATTTATATGCTGGGAGCAAAATTAAATAAAAATGAAATTAATTACCAAAAAATAAAAAAGAGAGATTTTGAAACAAATCTTATAATAGATAAATTACATGATTATCTTTGCGTTCATATAGAAAATCAGATTGATGCAGGCGCAGATGTGGTCCAAATTTTTGACTCTTGGGCAGGCTTGTTAACTCCCGAAGATTTACCTAACTATTGTTATATTCCAAATCTAAAAATTGTTGAGTTCTGTAAAAAAAAAAAAATTCCAGTAATTTGTTTTCCAAGGGGAATAAATGAGAAATATCGAGAATTTAATAATGTAGTAAAACCAGATGGGTTAAATATAGATTATGATATTGATCCAAAGTGGGCTGAGATAAATCTCAAAGATACTGTTATTCAAGGTGGTTTAAACCCAAATGCTTTATTGTTATCTGAGAAAGATATGTTTCAAAGTACAAAAAAGTATTTAGACGCATTCAAAGGATTGCCTTATATTTTTAACTTAGGTCATGGTATGCTCCCAGAGACAGATCCAGAAAAAGTAAAAAAACTAGTTAAATTTTATAGAGAGTACTAATAATGAAAAAAAATCATCCAGAAGTAAAATTTGGTAAAACTGGAGTACTGTTAATAAATCTTGGCACACCCGACTCCACGGGTTGGTGGGATATAAGAAAATATTTAAAGGAGTTTTTATCTGACAGAAGGGTTATAGAAGTGAATCCATTCATATGGCAAATAATTCTAAATTTATTTATACTCACCTTTAGGCCAGCCAAAGCAGCACATGCATATAAAAAAATTTGGAGAAAAGAGTCAAACGAATCTCCACTACTTTACTTTACTAGAAGCCAGTCACAAAAACTAAATAATAAAATTGGAAACAAAAATACTGTAGTTGATTTTGCAATGAGATATGGAAACCCTAGCATTAAGTTTAAATTGCAGTCCCTTAAAGACGATGGTTGTGAAAATATAATTATCCTTCCTCTTTATCCTCAATACGCTGCAGCTACAACAGCAACCGTTTGTGATGAAGTTTATAGGTCATTAATGGGCATGCGATGGCAACCAAGTCTTCAAGTGATACCTCATTATGAGAGTGAACCAAAGTATGTTGAAGCACTTGTAAAAAGCATCAAGAACAAAATGCAGGAAATAAAATGGAAGCCAGATTTAATTTTATCCTCATATCACGGAATTCCTAAAAAATATTTTGACAAAGGCGACCCTTATTATTGCTATTGCCATAAGACTACTAGGCTGATGAAAGAAAATTTTAACTTAATTGACATTCAAACAACATTCCAATCAAGATTTGGGCCTCAAGAATGGCTAACACCTTATACTGATAAAACCTTAGAAAGCCTTCCAAGCAAGGGAATAAAAAATCTTTTGGTAATTTGTCCGGGATTTGCTTCTGATTGCGTCGAAACCTTAGAAGAAATAAATATTCAAGGTAAAGAAAGCTTTATAAAAAATGGTGGAGAGAATTTTGACTCAATACCGTGTCTTAATGATAACCCAGATCATATAGATTTATTCGAAAAGCTAGTAAAAAAATATATATAAACAATAATGAACCTATATCTTTTATTTAAATCACTCCATTTGATCTCAGTTATATCATGGATGGCTGGACTATTGTATTTACCGCGCATATTTGTTTATCACTCCGAAGCGACTCACGACTCCCAGAAAAGTATTTTTAAAACCATGGAAAGAAAGTTGTACAATTACATAATGATGCCAGCCATGCTACTTTCATGGCTGTTTGGCTTGTTATTAATTCATAGTTTAGGGTTTACAGTTTTTTTAGAGCTGTGGATGCAAATAAAAACAGCATTAATAGCAATTTTAACCTACTATCATTTTATTCTTGGTAAATTCCTTAATGACTTTGCTGTAGGCAGCAACACAAAATCATCGAAGTTTTTTAGAATTATTAACGAAATCCCAACAATAATACTGATAGTTGTTGTATTTGTTGTGGTTTTTAAGCCTTTATAATAAAGCTTGAATTTTTAAAAAAAAACCATATATTTTTAGTACTTTCCTTTAAATCAAAACTTTCTCATGAATTTACAAGAATTAAAGCAAAAAAACCCTGCAGAGCTTATTAATGAAGCTGAAAAGCTTGGCATTGAGAATCCTAGTACTTTAAGAAAACAAGAAATTCTTTTCGCTATTTTAAAAAAATTAGCAGAAAAGAACGAACAAATAACTGCAACGGGTGTCTTAGAAGTTTTACAAGATGGCTTTGGTTTTTTAAGAGCAATAGAGTCAAATTATTTACCTGGCCCAGACGACATATATGTTAGCCCAAGTCAAATAAGAAGATTTGGTTTAAGAACAGGAGATTCAGTTGAGGGTGAAATTAGAGGCCCCAAAGATGCCGAGAGATATTTTGCATTACTTAAAGTTAATAAAATAAATTTTGATGAACCTGAAAAAGGAAAAAATAAAATAGCGTTTGATAACCTCACCCCACTCTATCCAAATGAAAGAATAAAGTTAGAAGTAGAGAGCACAAAAGTTGAAAAAAAACCAGATAACACCGCAAGATTAATTGATCTAGTTAGCCCAATAGGCAAAGGTCAAAGATCGTTGATTGTTTCTCCCCCAAGAGCTGGAAAGACAATTATTCTTCAAAATATTGCTCAGTCTATTACGGCAAATCATCCAGAATGTTACTTAATGGTTTTATTAATTGATGAGAGGCCTGAAGAAGTAACAGATATGCAAAGATCCGTGAAAGGTGAGGTTGTTGCTTCAACTTTTGATGAACCAGCATCTAGACACGTAGCTGTTGCAGAAATGGTTATAGAGAAAGCCAAACGTCTAGTGGAGCATAAGAAAGATGTAGTTATCTTATTGGACTCAATAACTAGATTAGGAAGAGCTTATAATGCTGTTATCCCAAGTTCTGGAAAAGTTTTAACTGGAGGTGTGGATGCAAACGCTCTTCAAAGACCAAAAAGATTTTTTGGCGCCGCACGAAATGTTGAAGAAGGTGGTTCACTAACGATAATTTCAACAGCTTTAATTGATACTGGTAGCAGAATGGATGAAGTAATATTCGAAGAATTTAAAGGTACTGGTAATTCAGAATTAATTCTTGATAGAAAAGTTGCCGATAAAAGAATTTATCCTGCCCTTGATATTACAAGATCAGGCACAAGAAGAGAAGAACTCCTTTTTGAAAAAGATGACCTATCAAAAATGAACGTGCTTAGAAGAATAATTAGCCCAATGGGAACTATGGATGGAATAGAATTTTTAATATCAAAATTAAAAAATACAAAAAACAACGCAGACTTTTTTGACTCGATGAATAAATCATCAAATTAATTTTATTGTATAGTTTGATTGTTTAATCCAGTTTCGTATAAGTAAAAACTAATAATACTCTCTAATGTTTTAACTTTATTTTCTATAGATATTGACTCAAGGAGTTTTTGTTTTTCTTCGTTAGTAATAGGAGCAATCATTGCCAAGGTATTTATTTTTTGTTCGCAATTTAGCTTCTCAAATTCTTTCCAATTTAGAAGGAGCCCATTCTTTTTGAAAAAAATTTTAGTTTTTTTCATCAAAATTTCAGTATTAATATCATTATTTTTTATATCAATGTCTCCAATATAACTATTATATTCAACTTCAAATTCACGATATAATTTTTTATTTGATATTTCTTTCAAGACTTTAAATCTAGATACTCCAGTCAAATTGATTAAAATTCTACCATCACGGCTCTTCTGAAAATCACTTATTTTACCTAAACAACCAACATTATAAACTTTACCTTCATTTTTTCTAGATTGAATCATGCCCATAAATTTGTCTTTATTATAAGCATCGTTTACTAAATTCAGGTATCTTTGTTCAAAAATATTTAATGGTAAATTAGTATTAGGAAAATATATAATTCCACTTAAAGGAAATACAGGAATGATATTTGGAAATTTTTTCATAAATTTATTATATAAAAAATTTTTACTTGTAGGTAGCGGCATTTTATAATGGTTGACCGCGGATAAGAATGTGTACTATATTTAAAAAATTGCGGGCATAGCTCAGTGGTAGAGCGTCTCGTTGCCAACGAGAAGGTCGAGGGTTCGAACCCCTTTGCCCGCTCCATTATATGTTTTTAAGTTTTAAAAATGTCTGATCTATTTAAAAAGAAATGTGTTGCTTGTGATGGGAATATTCCACCCTTTGATACTAGTGAAATACATAAATATTTAAAAAAGGTTGATGGTTGGGACGTAAAAAGTAATAATGATAAGAATTTTTTTCTAATTAAAAATTTTAAATTTAAGAATTTTAAAGAGAGCCAGAATTTTATAAATAAAGTTGGTGATATCGCTGAAAAAGAAAATCATCATCCTGATATTTCTTTTGGTTGGAGTTATTGTACAATAAAAATTTTTACTCATGCTATTAAAGGACTTGCAGAAAGTGATTTTATTTTAGCTGCGAAAATAGATAAAATTGATTAGTGGTTAAAGTGCCTAATACTAGTAAAAAACATTTTAATTTTTGCTTTATTAGCAGCATTAATAACTTCTTGATCTCTAATTGAACCTCCTGGTTGAATTATAGTTTTTATTCCAGCTTTAATAAGGATATTTATACCATCTGCGAAAGGAAAAAAAGCATCCGATGCTGCGATTGCATTTTTAATTTGTGAATTTTGAAATTGTTTTGCTTTTTGTACAGCAATTTTACAACTATCTAATCTACTCGGTTGACCTGCACCAATACCAATGGTTGAAAAATTATTACACAGAACAATTGCATTGGATTTAACATGTTTACAAACATTAAACGCAAATTGTACTTCAGCTAATTCCTTTTTTTTAGGTTTTAACTTAGTTACACACTTTAACTTTTGTTTGTCTAAAATTATATTATCTTTACTTTGCATCAGGAAAGACCCCTCAAATGATTTTACTGAGGTAAGGTTTTTAAGTTTAAACCTAGAAATGTCGATAAGACGTAAATTTTTTTTTCTCCTTAAAACGTCTAAAGATTCCTTATCAAAACCCTTAGCTAATAAAACTTCTAAAAAATTTTTACTTATTTCAGAAGCAATTTTTTTATTAATCTTAAAATTACAAGCTATAACACCACCAAAAGCACTTACCGGATCAGAAGCATAAGCATTTTTCAAAGAAATCAATGGCACTTTATTTTCAGATACACCACATGGATTTGCATGTTTGATAATTACAGTTCCAGATTTTTTTTTTAAAGAACTTAAAATTTCTAAAGAAGCGAACATGTCGTTATAATTGTTATAACTTAGTTCCTTTCCATGTATCTGATTAAATCCTAATTGTTTATCGTTATAATCACTTACGTAAATAGAGCTTTGTTGGTGAGGGTTTTCTCCATATCTCAATTTTTGTAATTTTCTTCCAAAAATTGTTTTTCTTTCTGGGAACTCGATTTTAAGTTTTTTATTAAACCAATTTGCGATCATAGAATCATAATAAGCAGTCAGTCCGAACGCTTTTGAGGACATAAGTTCTCTAAATTTTAAAGATGTTTTTCCCTTTAAAGAATCTAGTTCTTCAATTAATGACTTATAATCATTTCTATTAGTTATTATGGTAACGTTTTTAAAATTTTTTGCAGCCGCTCTAACCATTGTTGGACCACCTATGTCTATATTTTCTATTATTTGTTTTGGATCTTTTGTACTTGTTACTATTTTCTGAAATGGATAAAAATTAACCACAATCAGATCGATAGCTGGAAAATTTTGTTTAGACATTTCACTTTTATGTTTTTTATTTTGCCGATCATGAAGGATGCCAGCGTGAATTTTAGGGTGAAGGGTTTTTACTCTTCCATCTAACATTTCTTTAAAACCTGTATATTTAGATAATTCTGTACATTCGTAGCCCAATTTAATTATAGAATTATAAGTTCCTCCAGAACTGATAATATTTATATTAAATTTTTTTAATGATTTAAGTAGTGAAATTAGATTTTCTTTGTTAGAGACAGATATTAAAGCGTTTTTAACTTTTAAGTTCATTGTTAAATATTTTTTCTTATTTCCCAATTAAAGATTTTGTTTTTATTAACTAAATTACCACTGATTGATATACAAGTGTTATCTATTATTTTTTTTTCTCCTAAAAATATACTTTTTTCAATCTCTAAATTGCCATCACTAATTGAGAAGAGCAGTGATTTATTTTTAGAAATTTGAATTAAAACGCTATTTCCACTCATTGTCTTAACTGCGGTAAGATTAGGATTAATATGAAATCTAAAGGCATATCTAATAGGATATCCATCTTTAATTTTAAAGATATGGTCAGTGCCCTTAAGATAATTATTTTTTTTATCTATATATATTTCTCTCTTGTGAGTACATCCAAATTTTTTTTCGTAGCCATTATTAGTAGCGGAACACCCAACTATTCCGTCTTCATTTTTAGCAACAAAGTCAAAAGATTTGAAGCTATTTTGAATCGAATTTCCAAAAACTTTATTTAACATTTCACCTGTTTCAAATTTTGTTATTGACGTGTCATTTATAGTTAAGGTCGACTGACAAGCTGTAACGCGGCTGAGTAATTCTGCTTTTGTTGAAATATTGTTCCCAAATCCAGAATTAGAAATTATTTTTTGTCCATCTAAATAGTATTCAAAAGAAAGGGGGCCAGATTGATAAGATTTTGAAAATCTTTTCTGTGGAGGACTATCAATGTCTATAATAAAAAAATGATTTTTATGTCGAACTCTGTGCAATCCACCTAGGTTTTTGCTTTTACTATTGGGTTTAAAATTTTTTAAATACTTATCAATCTGAATTAGTTTTACTAAATTTGCTCCATTAAACAAAGGCAGCTGCCCATCTGGTGTCATAATATAGTGAATACAGTTAAGATTTTTTTCAATAATGTCCTCTAAAAATTCTGGTACGTACTTTTGACTACCTCTAATAACTTCTTTGCAAAATATTAAATATTTTGTAAAAAAATATAAATCACTAGGATTTCGAGATAAAGGAAAACCATTTATATCAAAAAAATCTTTAATAAGTTTTTCTAATTCTTTAATTCCAATATTAAAATTTTCTTCATATTCTTTAAAGACTAAACCAGTTAAAATAATAGCCGTTAAAATTTTAACTTTTTTGTTTGGGTTCTTCTCAAATTTTATATTTTTTTTTAAGTGGTTAGTTTGTTTAATAATGCTATTTAAAAAATTTTTTTTAAAATCAAAAGTGCTATTATTCAAAATAATATCAACATTTAAAATCCAACTAATAACTCGCGCACTTAAGGTTGAGGTTTCCCAAATCCTTCTTTTGTACTTAGCATTTTTTAACATCCATACATAAACAATTTTCTTTAAATTTTTGTAGTCAGTTTTTCTATCAATTAAATTAAACCAAAAAAAATTATGTAACTGTTCAGAGTTTTTCTTTTTATCTTCAAGCCAAAAAACATTGGCGTCAACATCGCTAATTTTAAAAGATTGAGCGCTGAATGAAGTTATGATCGATAATAAAAAGGGATTAGGATTATAATAGACTTGTTGTGGGGTTTTAGTCTCAAGAGACTTATTGTAATTTTTAGAAGAAAAATATATTTTCTTGAAAAATTTTATTAAAGTTATCTGACATGCAATCAAATAAAAATAGACACTTTTCAGGCCGAACATCTATTAATTATTTCTGAGAATTTCTATATTTTTTTTAAGGTCACCCTTATTTTCTCT
>CESF01138566.1_pt1 | contig 10208 bp, 10 predicted proteins | sample 356331 | NCBI WGS metagenome assembly CESF01 (sample SAMEA2621779, study PRJEB7988) | marine metagenome | biome: marine biome (ENVO:00000447); feature: surface water layer (ENVO:00002042); material: "saline water (ENVO:00002010), including plankton (ENVO:xxxxxxxx)" | depth 5 m
CCCTTCTTCTAACCCAACGCTCAACCCTGACTCTGACCCCGAACAAATAGAATTAGAAGGTCAATGGAGAAATCATTTCAGAACTTATCCCACATGTACACCAGCTGGAGTTCAAACAAATACAGCAAAATGTCCCAAAAATTGTGTAAAACCGCAAAAAGTAGGTGGAAATTGTATTGGTGCGGATGATCCAACAGATAGACGAGGATACAATGACAATCCATGCGAAAGAGCAGATAATACATTATTTAAAAAATGTAATCATAAATGTTTAACACCAGGTATGCCGGGTTATCAAGAGTTAATGCCAACGAATATGGATGATTATAATCTAGAATCACATGGATGTAGAAATGATACTCAATGTCAAGAGTGTGGAAGAATTGATGTTGATATTTCAAACAGCAGTGGTATTTGGAAATATTTAGATAAAGGTGCTTCAGGTATTAAAAGACTATGGCAACTACATTCTTTAAAATTTGATGATAGTAATAAAGCACAGGGATATCTAGAGGATTATATGACAAAATGTGAACAAGATAGAATGGAAGGTACGCATAAAAATTCCTGTCCTGCTGATTTATGGACACCAGAGGAAAGACAAAGAAAAAAAGCCGAAGCTATGGCAGAAGTAAATAGTTCAGAAGATGAAAAGATAAATGTAAAGGCAAAATCGAATAAAGCTGATACATCAACTGGAAATATGTTCTTAGATATTACAAATCCATCACACATAGGTAAAAAAGATATGAGTCTTGAAGATTATTATACACGTAGAATATTAAATAATAATAGTGAAAATAGATTAGGAGGAAGTAAAACAGCTTATACAAAACAATATAAACCAGATAATAAAGGGCGAAAGGTTCACTATTTCAATTCAGTATGGAAATTATTTTAAATAATTTATTAATAATGATTTAAGTTATTATTAATAAAAGTTAACGAGCATGTAATAATCCAATTCTACCAGATTGAATCATTATTACATTATATCTTTCCTCAAAAAATAAAAATTATATATTATATTTAATTTATTAAAGACCAATAATAATAAACAGCTAAAATACCAGCCATTGTGAAAATAAGTGGAACTTCTTTATTAGGTATAATAAAGTCTCCATTTTCAATACCAGTGGCAGTTATATAATATTGATAAATACCTACAATTATTAGTAATAATCCAATTAAAAGAACAATATTACTTTTTGTTTTAACAGCGAGAGCTGTAACAGCAAATCCAGTTCGAATAAACGCAAGATATGTTCTTTGATTTGCTAAGAGAGTACGTAATACTGCTAAACGATTACTATCTATTTTTTTTGTCATATAAATAACAGAATATATTATTTTAACGAGCGTGTAATAATCCAATTCTACCAGATTGAATCATAACAACATTATATCGTTCTTCAAATATAACTAAGTCATAAGTATATGTATTTAATTTGGCAACATTTTTTCTGAAACCAATAGGATTGCCTGATAAATCACAAATATATTCAGATAAGGATCCCGTTGGATCTAATGGTGGTTGAATAGTATTAAATTCAAATGATATTTTAGAAAAACGATTAACATTCATAGCTCCACTTGGTTGATATTCTTTTCTAATACCATTTGTAGAAAATGAATAAAAATAAATACCATCTTTAGTATTACTACCAGTCTTATTATATTTTTCAACATAATTATAAACACCTGAATCCATGACATTTTCTCTATAAACACCTTCCATAACAATACCTAAATCTATTAATATATCTTTTACATTTTTTGAATAATTACCAAGAGAACCTGTGATATATAAGGTATTACTATTAATATAATTACCAGCTGTGCTAATAATATCATTTGTTAATAACATATTTTTTTGTGGTTGAATATCTTTATATGCCCAGTTAGTATAATTATTCCATTCATTACGTTGAAAAGCATCACTCCTTCTAAAACGCCACATCCAATTAGCAACTAAATCTTTGCTTTCAACATCTACCATTTTTGAACCCGCCATATCTAAAAAGGTATGTGTATAAACTTGTTTCATTAAAATATTATGAGTATTTTGTGCCATTACACGCTGTTCTTCTTTATCTAAAAATATGTAAGTTGATATTAAATGAATATCACTGTTCCAATTATTTTTATTTTTATTATAAAGACTGGTTGATGCTCTAATATCAGCAGGAGGTTGCATAAATCTCCATAATTGATGTTCTTCAATATTTGGATTGGGAGCCGCTCTATAACTTATCCCGGAACTATATTGTACATCATTAACATTATTAATTGTATATAAATTTTTAGCTGGTTCAAATGTAATTTTAATAGATATTTCCTGGTATTGTAAAGCAACAAGAGGTAATGCCAATTTACTGCTATCGCAAAAAAAAGCATCTAATGGTATATATAATTTTCTACCTCGTATACTTGGTTCAACACCAGAATCATCAATAAATTGTGAATTTGGATAAATATTTACACGACCGTTAGAATACTCAGGACTATGTAATTCAGGGATATTTCCTGTCATTTTATTCCATAATTCTTTTTTTTCTTTCGAGTAATCTCTTTCTTTTAAACAAGATAAATATTCACCGGTATATTTTGATAAACATACACCACCGCTATGAATTTCAATTTCTCTAATCATATAAGCACCAATCTCTTCAATCCATTTAAACTCGTATGGAAGTAATTGATTTCCATCAATAGGAGTATCTAAATACTTAATAGGACTATAAATATCGGGTAAATTAATACATATGTATGTATCATATAACATATCAGCGTATCTGGGTATTTTAAAATCTAAAACAGTAGGAGTATTATAATCTAATACTCTATTTCCTTCAAAATCAATTCTAAATTTTTGTAAACCAAAATTAGTATGTTTATTATAAGTAGCTTTAAAAAAGGTTTTTTTAGGATTTCCATTTAATATAATATTTTCATTTCCTTGTGCTGTTAAATTCATTAAACCTCCAGTCATGATTAATATAATATAATATTTTATTTTAAATATTTAATATTTTGATATATATATTATAAATGAGTGAAACAATGAATAATATGAAAAATAAAGCAACAGAATTAGCAAATAAATTTATGAATAGTAACTGTTATTTAATAATTGTTTATTTAATATCAATAATATTCATTATTATATTGAGTTATTCTATATATTTTAAAAGAGAACTGAATAAATCATCTAAAAATTTAGCATTGATGAAAGAACAAGTTGAATTGGATCAGGAATCAAATAAACCAACAATAAGTGCTTTAACTGATATAGATTATTCATTGGAATCAGGTACTCCAGCACTTGGTCCATCTTCATTAGTAGATTATCACGTGATGGGTAGTTTTAATAGTTGTTGTACAGGTCCTGTAATTAATGGACATGTTAGTTTAGAAGCTTTAACTATTGTTTTAAATATGGGGATAAGATTGTTAGATTTTGAAATATATTTTAAGGATAAAAAGGTAGTAGTTGCCGCTGGTAGAAATAATATTTATATGAAAGATACTTACAATGAATTGGAAATTGGTAAGGTTTTATCACATGTTAGAAATGTTGCTATTAATAGTTCAAATAACGGAACAGATCCATTAATATTGAATTTTAGGATTTTAAGTAAAAATCCAAATGTTTATCATATTTTAGAGAAAAAAATAACAGAACACTTGGGGGATTATTTAGTGAATAGAAAATATGGAAAAGGTGGTACATATAAAAATATTTTACTGGATTCCACATTTAAAAATTTAAAAAATAAAGTTATTATATTCGTACATGATACAAATTCCAACTTCTTAGATAATCCTAGATTTTTTGAAATAGTAAATGGGTTTTCAGGTATAGGTGGAAATTTATTATTATATAATAATTATCAAATTAAAAATGAAAATAAACCTGACACATATATTCAAGAAACAAAGAATAAATTTTGTATTACAATGCCAAATATTATGGATAGAAGAAATTCAGCATGGGTTATTCATCATTCATATGGTGTTCAGGGTACATTAATGAATTTTGGATATAATGACGAATTATTAGAAGGATATAAAACTAAATTTCAAAATGCTCAAAAAGCTTATTTACTTAAGGATAAATCTATACAAAGAAGTAGACATCCGGTTAAAGAACCTACTGGACAACCCATAGATCCTTCGCCTCAACATCAACATCACAACTTTGGGAACCAAAATTGGACTGAGAGTGTTTAATTATAAAAATCAAAATAAAAATTTTATAATTAATATATATCTATGAATTGTAAAGATAAACAGAATATAGGAGATTGTGAATTACAAATATTGCGTTCAGCTGTAGACAATATAGAGAAAAAAATAGGAGCGAATTTAATCAACAACCCCGAAATTATTAAAATCATAAGTATAGTTGAAGATTTTTTGAAAAGTAAAAAGCTTGTTTGTTATGGTGGAACTGCTATTAATAATATATTACCCCCAGAAGACCAATTTTACAATAAAAATATAGAACTCCCCGATTATGATTTTTTTTCACCAACTCCTATGAAGCATGCGAAACAACTAGCTGATTTATATTATAAAATGGGATTTACAGAAGTAGAAGCGAAGTCAGGTGTTCATGCAGGAACATTTAAAGTTTTTGTAAATTTTTTGCCAGTTGCTGATATAACTTATTTAGTTCCTGAATTATTTAAAAGAATAAAAAAAGATGCTGTACAAATTAATAATATATTATACTCTCCACCAAATTTCTTAAGAATGCTTATGTATTTAGAATTAAGTCGTCCACAGGGAAATGTTTCAAGATGGGAAAAAGTTTTGAAAAGGCTTATTTTGTTAAATAAAAATTATCCATTAGTTGGGAAAAATTGTAATTCTGAAGTTATACAGCGTATTTTTGACATGGGAACAAGACACATGTCATTATTATCAGATAGTTTAAAAAAAGAAAAATTATTAAAAAACAATAAAAATGAAAGTAAAAAATCATTAAAAGAAATACAAGAAGATATATTTGATTGTGTATTTGAATCTTTGGTTAATCAGGGATGTATATTTTTTGGTGCTTTTGCGAATAGATTATTTTACAAATTAATTAAACGAACAAAGAAAAGTAGAGAGACTGCTTTAAAGAAAATACCTGATTTTGATGTATTGGCTACTGAACCGATGACATGTGCTACAATTTTAAAGGAAAAATTAAAATCAGATGGTTACAAAAAAATTAAAATTATTAAAAAACCGGGCGTTGGAGAAACAATAGCAGAACATGTTGAATTTAAAATAGGTGATGAAACACTGCTTTTTATATATAAACCATTAGCATGTCATAGTTATAATGTGTTGTCTATGAATAATAAAAAAATAAGGATAGCCACAATTGATACGATGTTGAGTTTTTACTTAGCATTTTTGTATGTAAATAGACCTTATTACAGGGAAAATAGAATATTATGTATGTGTGAATATTTGTTTAAAGCGCAGCAAAAATATAGATTACGTCAAAGAGGATTATTGAAACGTTTTAGTATAGATTGTTATGGTAAACAACAGACAAAAGAATCAATGCGAGCAGAGAAGAATGAAATGTACACAAAATTAAAGGGTAAGCGAAGGTCAAAAGAATTTCAATGGTGGTTTCTACGTTATATCCCGCATGAAAAACATAATAAAAAAATCTCTCTGAAACAAAAAAAGAAAAGCGGTCGTAAAACATTTAAAAGGGTCGTTAAAAAAGGAAAGAGAAAGAAAAAGAGACAAACAAAAAAGATGCCAAAAAAGAGAAGTAAAAAATAATTTAATAATATTTTTGATATAATAATATTAAATTACTTAAATAATAAGCAACAAATTAAATAAAATGCTTAAACCGCCAAGACCAAGCTGGGATAATTATTTTAAGGAAATAGTCCTTGTTACAAAAAGCCGTTCAGCATGTGAAAGACTTCAAGTAGGGTGTTTATTAGTAAGAGACAATCGAATTATAAGTCAAGGATATAATGGTTTTTTACCGGGTTGTCCGCATGAATCAATTGTTAGAAATAATCATGAGCAAGCTACTATACATGCGGAACAAAATGCTTTGGCTGATTGTGCTAAACGCGGTGTAAGCTGTCTTGATTCAACCGCATATGTTACCCATTATCCATGTATTATTTGTTGTAGACTTCTTTTAGCCTCAGGGATAAAAGAAATAAAATATATTAATGATTATAAAAATGACGAATTGGTAGATGTGTTTTGTAAACAATGTGATGTAAAAGTAAGTAAGCTCGATTAAATTTCACTTAGATATTTAATGGTTTTAATTATACCGTAGTAAGACCCACCATAAAGCATTGTAATAAATACAAGTCCTTTTAAGTTGTAAGAACCGGAACGTAAGAAAAATGCGGGAAAATTAGTTGCCATGGATTTCTTAAAAATAGGTAATTGAAATGTAAAAAACATAACCATAATTAAAAGAGGAGTTTGTATTTCGTCATAGAAAAAATCCATTTTATTTTTTTGCCTTTCTTTTTTTTGTTTTATGAGTGTTTCCATTGTTTCTTCATCCTGAATGTAGTTTGCTTTATCTGCTTCGGGTGATGGGACATAGTTAGGTTTTGCTGTAAAATCATGTGTAATATGGTCAATCTGCATTGGTATATCACGACTTTGTAAAGTCGTTGAGCCTGACTGAGAAGCATCCTGTAATCCTTGAATAATTTTATTAATTGAATCTTTTGAAAGTTCTGACACTTGTTTATTTTCTGGAACCGGGTTATGTTGAGAAACAGGTGGTTGAACCTTAACATTGGCTTTATCTTTAATATCCATTTCTACATTTTCTTTAATATTGCTTAATTCATTAGGCAAAGCTGAAATACTTGTAGCCATATACTTATTTAATAGATTGGTTAAATAAGAATATTACGCAAATTCTACAATTTTTTTATTTTTATTACATGTAGTAATTTTTTCTTTATACTGATAACATTTATCGTTGTATTTAAAAACTTTATCTTTTATCTTAGTTATTTCGGGGGCTCTAAAAACCATACATTCTCTATCTTTACAAACTTTTCTAAATAAAGTGGCTAAACCTAATCCTAAAAGTATTGAAATTAATATTCTTCCAAATTCAGTTTTCATAAATCGTTTCATAAACATGTTAATATTATATATAATTAAAATATAATATTAATAGACCATTATTCTACTGAATAACTTTCTATATCTTTTTGATTTGCCGGGCAATTCATTTCAACTGCTTCAAAAGAAAAACATTTTCCAGTGTGATCTTTATATAACAAATCATTTACATTTTCAGGCGTAGGATATACAAAAACAGTTTTTTTATTCGGGTTTGTAATATAAGTAAAAAAAAGCCCAATTGATAAACTAATAATAAATGCTGGTAAATGTAAAAATTTCATTTATATATTATTTTTATATTAAATATTATGCCGATAAAAATGAAGCGAAAATAGGTATGTAATTATAGAGAGTTTTTTTATCTTTTTTGCTTACATTATCTGTTGAACATATTCTTTTGATATTCAAGAGTATATCATATGGAATTTCGTAGAATGAAAATATCTTTTTATTTTTATAAGTAATTAGTTCATAATGATTACCACTTAATGTTGCTATGATATAGTATTTTGGTTTGTAAACACCGCGTTTTAAAACAGTATCACTTATCATATCTCCACACATAATAAGACCATTATAATTACCTCTATCGTAGTTATCCTTTGATAATATTACAAATTTAACATTTAATAATTCTTCTAAATGATGTATAGCTGATGAATCAGCCCAATATGATTTCTTTTTAATAGCCTCCCTGAAATCTTCAATGCTATTAATATTTTTCATAAATTTAAATTCATTTAAGTTTAATACAGCTCTTTTAAGCTCAACCTCTAATTGTGTAAATCGACCTTTAATTGTAGCATTTTCTTGTTTAATTTTTTTTTGTTCTTTAATAGCTGCCATCATTTCATCTCTATTTCTTTCTATCTTAAATTGTTTTGCTTTTTGACCAAATTCTGTATATTGTTTTTTAATTAATTTATTTCTTTTTAACAATTCTTCTTTTTCCTTTTTTAAATCTAATAATTCTTTATTAAAACCATCATAATTTTCTTTATATGTTTGATAATTTTCTTCTTTCATTTTTTTGGCTAGAATGTTTCTCAGAGTTTCAGCTGAAATATTAATCTTAATACCCTTTAAAGCTTCTCTTATAGTAGCAAAGAAACAATCACCATTTGATTCAACATCAACAATACCATATTCTTTATTTTTAAAATGTTTTTGAAGCCAATTGCTAGTAGATGTAATAACAGATGATTTCTTATCTTTAAGATACATTGTTTTATATTTGAGTAAAATTTGTTTTTTGAATTTAGTTTCATTTTCTTTTAAAAGTTTTTGAATATTATCAACTTGTTCAATATCATCAACTATTTCTTGACTATCTTCTTCTTCATCATCAAGATCTTCTGGTTTAGATTGTTTAGACTCGCCACCATCTTCACCAGCTAATTCATTTAAGTAAGTTTCTTCTTCTAAAGTAAATTCTCTTAAAAATGTACTTTTATTCATAGTATTAATAATATAGTCACTATCTACATAATCAAATAATAAAGGACCTTCAATACTGGATAAATCTAAATCACCATCTTCATCTAAAATAGATGACAATTCACTACTGTAAAATTCATAATAACCTATTTTTTCAATAGAATCTTTTGAAACAACTAGATATACAGGTGTATATAAAATATTTTTAGATTTATGCTCGTTATTAATATTACCTATCGTTAAAACAAGTTTAATACCAAATATTTCCAATTCATATAAAGATACTTGCTTACCTTTGTCTAATTCTTCAATTTCTTTATCTTCAATATATTCAATAGCATCATCTAATATAGACTGTAGCATTTTATATACTTTATTTAAATATAATATATTTTTTTAAAAAACGGTCGTTATTTAATTCATATAAATAAAACCACATCAATTTTCTTTTATTCGTTATTTCATGATTCGTTGGGTCATTTTCAAATAAAATAATATCCTGGATAATATCTATTTTTCTTTTTTTTCGCGTGGATATAGAATAATAATGCGCTATTATTTCTAATTGTTTTTTTGTATAACTTTCATCATAAAATAACTGCATTTTAAGTAACATATCAAAAGAATTATCGTTAATAGTTTTATTGATTTTTTTTAATTTTTTATTAACTATATCTATAATTTCATTTTGTTGTATTCTAATGTCTGACTCTTCTATTTCTTTAACACTGTAGTCGATATTATTTAATTCTTCCATAATAGTTAAATAAATTAATTATTTTTTTTTTAAATTTATTTAATTTAATCATAATCTATATCAAGTTCATCAAAAATATCTAGAAGCTTGAAAATAATTTTTTTACTTTTGTTATTTTTTTTAAGTAAATCATATATATCTGTTAATTTTTGCGAAATATTATCCCATTTATTTGTAATTGACAAATCATCGGATAAATTAGTAATAATAATTGAAATATTTTCAAAGATTTCATCGTATAACTCGCTTGTGTGTTCGCTGAGAAACATTTTTTCAAAAAGTTTATCTAAAAGAGAAAAGATATCATCATTTTTAAGCAAATTGAGCTTATATAAATAAGTATAAAATAGCGTTAAAGAACGACGCTTCATATTATTTTTATTAACTCTACAAAAATTATCATAATCTTCCTGACTACATACTTCTACATTATCAAAAATAGACATAAAATTATTAAAATTATTAATACAAATACTATTCATTACAGGAAAATTTTCAATAAGTTCATTAAATAACTTGGCATAAAGTTTTACCCAAAATTTATTTTCAGAACTAATGTCAAAAATAGCGCGCCCAATTGAAAGTAAAACAACCTGATTTTTTGAAAAAACAAAATGACGAATATTCATAATTATTTCTTGCGAAATTTCATCATAATTATTATCTGTTAGCTTATTAAGAAAACCTCTTATTCTATCTTGATTAATATCAGTTTCATCTTCCTTATCATTAAACTTTGTTTTCTTAAAAGTTGTATTTAAATTTTTATCTTTATAATTTTGATTATCATTTTTCTTTTTTCTAAATACAGGTGTTTTTCTATAAGTAGGTGCTCCTACTTTTTTTGATATAGCATTAATGATATCAATTGCGGCAA
>CESF01051641.1_pt1 | contig 10178 bp, 9 predicted proteins | sample 356331 | NCBI WGS metagenome assembly CESF01 (sample SAMEA2621779, study PRJEB7988) | marine metagenome | biome: marine biome (ENVO:00000447); feature: surface water layer (ENVO:00002042); material: "saline water (ENVO:00002010), including plankton (ENVO:xxxxxxxx)" | depth 5 m
AAATCCTTTGAAAATGGAGTTGTAAAAGTGCAATTACAAGGAAGCTGCTCAGGTTGTCCAAGCTCTTTAATGACTTTAAAACAAGGGGTGCAGAATCTTTTAAAACATTATGTAAAAGAAGTAAATTCAGTTGAGGCTGTACAATGAAAAAGAAATTAAGTTATAGAGATAAACTAGTAGAGTTAGCTTATATCTACGACGTTAAAGAAATTAAAGACTACGAAAAAAGTAGAAAAAATTTAACGTCTGGTCAATTGGAACTAATTTTAAAAAAAAATAAAATTGCTATTCCAAAAGATTTTAAATCAAATTTTTTAAGAGACAATATTATTAAACCTGTTGGAAAAATTAAATCTAACCTAATAGAATTTAAAGAAAATAAAATTAAAGATAAAAATAAAGCAATAAGAAAATTAGAGAACTTTAAATACGACACAAATAGAAAAATAGGCCGAGCATTTAAAGATGTATGGGTTCAACTAGGAAAAATTGGATTAAATTTTTTAAATATAATTCCTAAATTGGGTAAGGTGATCTACGAGTTTTTTGGAAATTTATTCACGGAGCTATTTCATGGAATTTATAAACAGCAAATTGAGCCCCAAAAAGCTAAAAAAGTAATTATTACTATTTTTTCAGTAGCAATAGTAGCGTCAATTGCATTTAGCGGAATTAATTATTTTTCTGATAATGAGTTAGTTAAAAAACCTGAAATTAAAAAAGAAGTTAAAAAACCTGAAATTAAAAAAGAAGTTAAAAAACCTGAAATTAAAAAAGAAGTTAAAAAACCTGAAATTAAAAAAGAAGTTAAAAAACCTGAAATACAAAAGAAATTAAAAAAACTAGAAAATAATAAAAAAGTTAAAAAATCAAAAGAAAAACCCAAATTTGAAGTAAAAAGAAAAAGTGTAGATGAGGTAATTTTACCGAATTTAAATTTAAAAACAGAAACAGTTTTAAATCTTTTTAAAGATGTAGAATATGATTTAGGTAAAGTGAGATCTCAAAAATTAGTGAAACCAATCTACTTTACTCAGTTCCCTCGTGATCTTGATGCACTTCAAAGTACAAAACTTAAAAAAGAGACATTTATAAAAATTGTCCTACCGTTAATTGTCGCAGAAAACGAGAGGATAATAGCTGACAGACAGAAGTTGTTAACTTTATCAGATAAAAAATTTACAACAGATTTAGAGAAACAATGGATTAGACAAAAATTACTAGAGTACAAAGTAAAAAAAGGTAATTTAAAGGAACTAATCGTAAGAATGGACATAATACCAACCTCTATCGCATTAGCTCAGGCAGCTAAAGAGAGTGGTTGGGGGACATCAAGATTTGCTTTAGAGGGAAATGCTATTTTTGGTCAATGGACTTGGAGCGGTCAAGGTATTGCTCCGTTAGACAGGGAAAGTAATAAAAACCATAAAATTTTAAAATTTCCAATTTTAAGAGCCTCTGTAAAAGCCTATCAAAATAATCTTAATACTCATAAAAGTTATTCTAAATTTAGACAAAAAAGATCAGCATTACGAGATAAAAATAAAAAAATCAAAGGTTTGGAATTAACAGAAACTCTAAATAATTATGCTCAAACTGGAGTCGAGTATACAAAAATATTAAATCAAATTATTAAACAAAATAGATTGATGGATTTTGAGCTGGTAAGATTAGTTAATTCGGTAAAGAAAATAGAATTGTCTTTATAAGTTACTTCTCACTTATTACAAATTGAATACCAAGCCATCTCCACAGGCCACTAGGATCTCTTAAAGAGCAATTTATTCTTCCTCTTTCGCCAACGAATTTTTCAGTAATATTAATCAGTAGCGTATTAGCATTTTGAAATTTTATATCAGATTGTCTCCATTCATTGCCTTCATTTGAATAGCAGCTGACAGATTTTAAGTTTTTTATATTATCGTGAAATTCAATTTTTACATCAGGTGGGTTTTTTTTTTGTAAGAGATATTTCTCCTCTGGATAGACCTTATGGTATTTAAATGGTAAAGTTTTAGTTAAAGATTTAAATCTTTTTATTTCTCCATATTTTTCATTTATAGGGTATCTTGGTAATTCATAAAAATCTTTTGTTTCGTCCATCACACCGGAGTGTTGACCGAAAGCATACTTAAAACCAAGATCTTTTATTATTTTCTTGAAATCATTACTATATTCACCAAATGGGTAAGAAAAAAATTTAGAATTTTTATTCAAATTTCTTTTAAAAATTGAAATTGATTTTTCTATATCCTTTTTAATTAATTCATTATTCTCATCTGCTAAATATTCATGTGTGTGACTATGATTACCTATCTCTACAAAATCTTCATTACTTATCTCTTCAATTTGATCCCAACTCATATAATTGAAAGCTCCCACTTCGCGGGTACTTATAAACAAAATAAAAGGTATTTTTTTGCTCTTAAGAATTGGCCAAGCATTTTCATAGAAAGAGAGAAATCCATCATCAATAGTTAAAAGAATTTTTCTTTGTAATTTATTATTTCTAAGTTCTTCCTCAAAATTTTTTGGATTAATAAACTTTATTTTATTATCTTCAATAATTTTAATATGTTCCTTAAAATCATTAATTCTTATATTTGTAGAAGGATATTTATTCTCTTCAAACCTATGATACATCAAAGAAATTATGCCAAAATCATTGATATCAACTACAGAAGAATTTGAATACAAATTGTTTTGAAAAGATAAAATAGATATAAATAAGTAAATGATAAAAGATTTTTTAATTTTGAATGTCATAGGCAAAGAGAACAAGATTGGTTTAAGGGTTAATAAAAACTTTTATATTCATCATTTTGAGCATAAAATTAATAATAATGATCACTTAGTTTTAAACATATTAAATATGATAAAAAAATACAAAGTAAATATTGATAATAATTTTTCAATTTTAGTTAATAATGGGCCTGGTAGTTTCTCATCGATTAGAGTTTCATTAGCAGTGGCAAAAGGAATAAAAATATCAAAAAACATTAATCTTTTTGGATACAAAAACATAGATCTTGGCCAATTTACCCTTGCTAATATTGAATTTTTAATTAAAAAAAATTTAACACAAAAAAATTTGATTAAACCCTTATATATAAGTTAGATTGTTATAATGAATCCAATAGAAGAAAAATGCAAAGTTAAAGGAGTTAGACTTACAGATCAGCGAAAAATTATCGCTCAGGTAATGTCGGAGTCTAAGGATCATCCAGACGTAGACGAACTACACAAACGAGTTAGTGAGGTAGACAAGAAAATAAGTATAGCAACAGTGTATAGAACTGTAAAACTATTCGAAGAAGCTGGTATTCTTGAAAAACACGATTTTAAAGGTGGAAAAGCAAGATACGAACAATCTCCTGACGAACATCATGATCATTTAATAGATATTAATAGTGGAGAAATTGTAGAGTTTGTAGATAAAGATATTGAAAAGCTTCAAAATGAAGTTGCAAAAAAATTAGGATATAAACTAGTTGACCATAAGCTTGAACTATATGGTTCTAAAATAAAAAAATAAGTTGAATAAAAAAATTTTCATTAAAACTTTAGGTTGTCAAATGAATGAATACGATAGTAACCGTATTGCAGATTTAACAAAAAAAATTGATTATTCACTCACAAGAAATTTAAATGATGCTAATTGCTATATTTTAAATACTTGTCATATAAGAGAAAAAGCCACAGATAAAGTTTATCATGATATTGGTAGATTAAAAAAAGAGTTTAGAAATAAAGTTAAACCAATAGTATTAATTGCTGGATGTGTCGCTCAAGCAGAAGGTGATATTTTACTAAAAAAAGAAAAATACATAGACGCTGTTATAGGCCCGCAATCTTATCATCAGATTAATGATATAATTCTAAAATTAGAAAAAAAGTCTAATTCAATAAATGTAACAGAGTTTGAAGTAAAAGAAAAATTTGATAGTTTAAATTCTTTTAAAAATTCAGACAATAAGATTTCATCTTATTTAACTATTCAAGAAGGTTGCGATAAATTTTGTAAATTTTGTGTAGTACCTTATACGCGAGGTGCAGAATATTCACGATCAATAAAGGAATTAGTTTTTGAAGCTAATCAGTTAGTTGAAAATGGAGCAAGGGAGATAAACTTACTTGGTCAAAATGTAAATGCTTATAATTTTGAGGGAAATAGACTTTCAAATTTAATTTTAGAAATTTCTAAAATTAAAGAATTAAAGAGAATAAGATATACTACGTCACATCCAAAAGATTTTACGGAGGATTTAATACAAGCACACAAGAACTGTGAAAAATTAATGCCAATAATACATCTTCCAATTCAAAGTGGTTCAAATAGAATATTAGATGATATGAATAGAAAACATAACGTTAAAGAATATTTGGAAATAATTAAAAAGATAGTTAATGTTAAACCAAATATTAAATTTTCAAGTGATTTTATAATTGGGTATCCAGGAGAAACATACGAGGATTTTAAAGAGACTATTAAAATAATGAAAAAAATTAAGTTTATTAATTCATTCTCATTTATATTTAGTCCAAGACCAGGCACACCAGCTTTTAATTTAGAACAAATAAATCAAAGTAAAGCCAAGAAAAGATTGGCTGAATTTCAGAATATTGCAGAAAAAATAAAAAATGATTATAGAAAAAAATTGATAAACAAAATTGCAAAAGTATTATTTGAAAACAAAATGAAAAACACAAATAAATATTTTGGGCGTGATGAATATTTTAATTCAGTAATCGTAGAGAGTAACAAAGAAATATCTGGTGAAATCAAAAATGTAAAAATTTTAAAGGGCAACCAAAACACATTATTTGGTGAAATAATCCCAAATTTAAATCAAACTAATTATGCTGCTTAGATAAATGTCTGAAATAAGCAAACTAGAGCAAAAACTTATTATAAAAAAAATTGACAATAAAACAGTTAATTTATCAATCAATGATAATGATATGTTAATGACAATAGTCGGTCAATTTGACCAGAATCTCAAAGACTTATCAAAACTTACGAACACAGATGTTTATTTCAGGGGCAACTCAATTACCTGTAAAGGAGAAAAAGAAAAAATAGCTTCATTTTGTGAGGCTGTAAAATTTTTAATAAATAAGTATTTTTTAACGAATATAATAGAAAAAGAGGATATAATTTCATCTGTGAAAAAAAATTTAGAACTAAAAGAGTCAAACGTTAAAAGCTTCAAACAGCTAATTAAAACACCGAAAAAATCAGTAATCGCAAGATCTGAAAAACAATCAGAATACATTAAGGCTTTAAAAGAAAATGACATAGTAATGTCGGTTGGACCCGCAGGAACAGGAAAGAGCTTTTTGGCTGTGTCTGTAGCAATAACTTTATTAATGGAAAAAAAGATTGATAGAGTAATTTTATCAAGACCAGCAGTTGAAGCAGGAGAAAAATTAGGTTTTTTACCAGGTGACATGAAAGAAAAAGTGGATCCATATTTAAGACCTCTATACGACGCACTTTATGAGCTTTTTGGTGTAGATAAAATAGATAAAAAAATAGAAACGGGTGAAATTGAAATTGCTCCACTAGCTTTTATGAGAGGCAGGACACTCAAAAATTGTTTTGCTATTTTAGATGAAGCACAAAATGCAACAGAAACTCAAATCAAAATGTTTTTAACAAGAATTGGAGAAAACTCTAAATTAGTTGTGAATGGAGACCCTAGTCAAGTAGATTTAATTAACAAAGCTCATTCTGGTTTAATTAAATCAAAAAAAATTCTTAAGGATCTTAAAGAAATTAAAATAATTGAGTTTGATCACAATGACGTGGTGAGACATCCGCTAGTCTCAAAAATCATTAAAGCTTATCAAAATAAAAGCATTGATGATCAGGATTAATGTTATTACGAACAATCCTAATTGGCTAAGATATATTAAATATCCAAATAATTACCTTAATAGAAGAATAAAAAAGATAAATTTAAAAGATAAAGAATTAAAAAAGAATAAAATATATTGTTCCTTGTTACTCTCTGGAGATAGAGAAATTAAATATCTTAATAAAAAGTTTAGAAAAAAAAATATATCGACTGACGTTTTATCATTTCCATTTTTAACAAAAAAAGAACTTAAAAAAGGATTAAAAGAAAAAAAAGAATTATATTTAGGTGATATTATTGTTAATTTAAACAAAATTAGAAAAAAAAATGAAAATTTATTTTTCAAGAGTGAATTTGATCGATTATGGATTCACGGTCTAGTCCACTTATTTGGACATGATCATAAAAAATACAACGAATATTTAAGGATGAATAAAATTGAAAAAAAATACTTAAAATTTATTAATGGTTGAAAAATATCTAAATAATCGTTTTTTTATTTTGTATCTTATCCCTTTTTTTATTGGTTCGTTCACAATTTTATCTTTTGAACCTTTTAATTTAACGATTGTAAACTTAATTGTCTTTCCATTAATTTTCTACTTATTAGTTTACATAAATAAAAAATCTAAAAGTATTTATCGAAAAAAGCCGTATAAAAAAAATTTTTTTATTTTCGGATTAGCTTTTGGTTTTGGTTTTTATATTAGCGGTATATCATGGATTACCAATTCACTTACGTTTGATGAAAATTTTAAAATTTTAATTCCCTTTGCATTAATATTAATACCTTTGTTTTTGAGTTTATTCTCCGCGTTTACTACCTTGTTGGTTGGCCCTTATTTAAAATTTGATTTTCCTTCTTTATTAATATTTTCCGTGAGTTTTTCTTTATCAGATTATATACGTGCTAAAATTCTTACTGGTTTTCCTTGGAACTTATGGGCTTATAGCACATCATGGATGAATGATATTTTACAAATTATAAACCCAATTGGATTGTATTCATATAATCTTTTGGTAATTAATTTTTTTGTTTTGCCAATCATAATTTTATTTAAGATAAGCTTGCGTAAGAAAATATTTAGTTTTGCTTTAACATTTATCATTATTTTAAGCTTATATATATTTGGCAATTATGAGATTAATAAAAATAAAGAATTTTTGGATAAAACTAATAAAAAAGCATACATAAAAATCATTTCCCCAAATTTTGATTTGAAGTATGGACTAAATCAACAAGAAATTGAAAACAGGTTTAAGAAATTAATAAAATACAGCGACCCAAATAAAGATAAGAAAACTCTGTTTATTTGGCCAGAAGGAGTTTTTAGTGGCTACAGCTATACTGAAATTCTCTCATTTAGAAAACTAATTTTAAATAATTTTTCTAATCAACATTTCATAATTTTTGGCACAAATACACTAGATGCATCTTCAGGTGATTTTTACAATAGTATGTTAATAGTAAATAATAATTTTGACGTAGTTCAAAGTTACAACAAGAGAAAGCTAGTTCCTTTTGGAGAATTTCTACCTTTTGAAAACATTCTCAAGTCAATTGGATTAAAAAAGATTACAGAAGGACACGGATCATTTTTGAAAGGAAATAAAAATAACAATCTTTTAATTAATAATTTAAGTATTTTACCATTAATTTGTTATGAGATTATCTTTACCGAGTTAATACAAAAATCTGATCCAGACACCAATCTAATAATTAATATTTCAGAGGATGGTTGGTTTGGCACGTCAATAGGACCTGACCAGCATTTTGCTAAATCAATTTTTAGAGCTATAGAAAATAACACTTTTCTACTAAGATCAACTAACCAAGGAGTAAGTGCAATAATTGACAATAAGGGCAAGATAATCAAAAGATTAAATAGAAATGAGGCTGGAAATATAGAATTTCAAGTGCCGTTAATAAAATCAAATAAAGTTAAAAATGATTTGATCTTTTTTATACTTTTAATTACATATCTTTTTATCTTTCTAATTTACAAAAAAAGAAAATGACCAATAAATATTTATTCACAAGCGAGTCAGTATCTGAGGGACATCCAGATAAAGTCTGTGACAGAATTTCTGATATGGTTGTTGATTCTTACTTAACAAAAGATCCAGTTTCAAGAGTTGCTTGCGAAACATTAACCACAACTAATAAAGTAGTTCTTGCTGGAGAAACAAGAGGACCAAAAATTGATAAAGAAGAGATAATTTCTAAAGTTAGAGATTGCATTAAAGATATTGGTTATGATCAAGAAGGTTTTAGTTGGAAGACCGCAAACATCGAAACATTTCTTCATGAGCAATCAGCTGATATTGCCATGGGTGTTGATTCCAAAGATAATAAAGATGAAGGGGCAGGAGACCAAGGCATAATGTTTGGATATGCTTGTGGTGAAACAGATGAATTAATGCCCGCACCAATTCATTATTCTCACAAAATTTTAAGACTGATGGCAGAAGATAGAAAAAATGGAATTTTAAAAGGCATTGAACCAGACTCAAAAAGTCAAGTAACTATGTTGTACGAAAATGAAAAACCTATCAAAGTTACCTCCGTTGTAATATCTACTCAGCATTCAAAAGATTTAAATCAAGAAAAAGTTAGGGAAATAATAATTCCTTACATAAAAAAATCAATTCCTAATAATTACCTTACCGATCTCAATGCAAAAGAAATTTATATAAATCCTACTGGTCAATTTATTATTGGAGGTCCCGACGGTGATACAGGATTAACAGGAAGAAAAATTATTGTAGATACATATGGTGGAGCAGCACCACATGGAGGTGGAGCTTTTTCAGGCAAAGATCCTACAAAAGTTGATAGATCTGCAGCATACGCCTCACGTTATTTAGCAAAAAATATTGTTGCATCTGGCATTTCTGAAAAATGTTTAATCCAGTTAGCTTATGCAATTGGAGTGTCTAAACCCTTATCAATTTTTATAAAATTAGCCAATGGAGATAATGAAAAAGCTGATGAGGTAAAAAAAATAATTGAGAATAATTTTGATTTATCGCCAAGAGGAATTAGGGAAATGTTAAAGTTAAATAACCCTATTTACGAAATCACCTCTGCATACGGTCACTTTGGCAGAAAAGCTACTAATAAAGGTGAGTTTACGTGGGAAAAAACTGATAAAATAGATTTATTTAAATTGTAATCTTGAAAAAACCTTAATTTTCTTTTAAATAATAATAAATTATTGGAATTTCAAAATGGGCACTAGCCCATTTTTTTTTAGGAATATTATAATGTTAAATAGAGGATTAGATAAATTAGAACTTTTGCGGATTGTTGATGCAGTAGCTAACGAAAAGTCTATTGATAAAGAATTAGTAATCAACTCAATGGAAAGCGCTATTCAAAAAGCAGCGCTAACAAAATTTGGTAATGATAACAATATTGAAGTAGTTATCGACAGAGAAACTGGTGATATAAAAATAAAAAAAGTTCTTGATATTGTTGAAAACGTAGAAGATTCAGCTAGGGAAATAACTTTAGAAGAAGCTCAAAAAAATGATCCTAAAAATAAAGAATTAAAAGTTGGAGAAAAAGTTTTTGAAGAATTGCCCCAAATAGATTTTGGAAGAATAGCAGCTCAAAGTGCAAAACAAGTAATAAGTAGCAGAGTCAGAGAAGCTGAAAAAAATAGGCAATATGAAGATTTTATAGATAAGCAAGGTCAAATTTTAAGCGGAATAATTAAAAGATTAGAGTACGGAAATGTTATAATTGATCTTGGTAAGGCCGAGGGAGTTTTAAAAAAAGACGAGCTAATTCCAAGAGAAATTTTAAAAACAGGAGATCGAGTAAAAGCTTACTGTTATGAAGTTAAAAAAGAGCTAAAAGGCCATCAAATATTTTTATCTAGAGCGCACCCACAATTTCTCGCAAAATTATTTTTTCAAGAAGTACCCGAAATATATGAAGGAACAATCGAAATTAAATCTGTTGCAAGAGACCCAGGCAGTAGAGCTAAAATATGTGTTCACTCTCAAGACTCATCTATTGACCCTGTAGGTGCTTGCGTTGGTATGAGAGGAAGCAGGGTGCAAACAATAGTTAACGAATTACACGGGGAAAAAATTGATATCATCAAATGGACGGAAGATCTACCGACCTTAATTTCGGAGTCTTTATCTCCAGCTGAGATTCAAAGAGTTCTCATAGACCAAGATAATAAAAGAATTGATATTATCCTAACCGAAGAAAATTTGAGTAAAGCAATTGGAAGAAGAGGACAAAATGTGAGACTAGCATCTAAATTAACAAACTATGAAATCGATATTCTTACAGATAAA
>CESF01120097.1_pt1 | contig 10178 bp, 13 predicted proteins | sample 356331 | NCBI WGS metagenome assembly CESF01 (sample SAMEA2621779, study PRJEB7988) | marine metagenome | biome: marine biome (ENVO:00000447); feature: surface water layer (ENVO:00002042); material: "saline water (ENVO:00002010), including plankton (ENVO:xxxxxxxx)" | depth 5 m
AATTATTAAGTCTATTTCATCTGCTTTGGTATTTGTTTTTTCTAATAGACCGTCAACACATTTAGTGCCAATAATGGATGTCCCTTTCATATCACCCTTAAGGATTCTACGCTCTTTTATTCCTGTCCTAGTCATTATCCACTCATCGCTAGTTTCTACAAGTTTTTCTAACTCACTATTGCTAAGAATATAGTCAGGTACATAACCATATACTCCTGTAATACTTGCTCTAATTTTCCTAGACGACATGGGTTATAAGATAACTTAGGCTGCTTCTTTTTCTAGTACAACTTTCCCCTTATAGTAGAGCTTTCCTTCATACCAAAATGCTCTGTGAGGTAAGTGTGATTCACCAGTAGTTGGACAAATAACAAATTTTTTTGCTGTTGCTTTATAGTGAGTTCTTCTTTTATCTCTTCTTGTTTTTGATGTCTTTCTTTTAGGATGTGCCATAATGCTTATTTAAGTTTTTTTAATGATGCTAATCTAGGATCAATTTTCTTAGTTGTACTTGTCTTATATACAAAATTATCAATATTATCTTCATTTTTAATACTTGGATGCAATCTTTTTACTGGAATTTCTAAAATAAAAAATTCATATATGAATTTTGATATATTTAAAATAGATTTTCCTCTATTTATTACAATCATTTCATCTGATATTTCTTCATCTTCCTCGCCAAATTTGAATAATATTTTCTTTGAAAAATTAAGAAAATGAGTGAAAGTTTTAAGTGTTCTGTCACATATAAGATTTGTTTCACCTTTAATTTTAAAAGTTACATTTAACATCATATCTGTCTTTAGTAAAATAATATTACATGTTCCTTTTGAATCTGATATATCTATCTCACTATTAAATTGATCTAATAATTTTTGATCAAATTCAAATTCAAATAGGTGAGTGTTATTTGATAAACTCTGAATCTTTATTCCGTATTTTCTTAAAAATTTTTTATCCATATTAAAAAATTGGTCACAAAGCTAAATTCTTAAAATCTATTTATAAAATTTTCTATTATTAAAAATTTTAATATTTAATAATATAGAATTAAGCAAAGACAGTTCATTTGCCTCACCTTTTCCAGCAATATTGAATGCAGTCCCATGATCAGGTGATGATCTAATAATGGGAAGTCCTGAAGTATAATTTACACCATAATCAAATGATATAGATTTAAACCCAACTAGTCCTTGGTCATGATAAAAAGATATTACTCCATCAAATTTTTTATATTTTTTTAGGCCAAAAAAAGAATCAGAGGAGTAGGGACCAGAAAAGAGTTTACTTTTTTTATTTAAGTTATCCATTAGAGGTATAATAATGTTTTTTTCTTCCAAACCAAGTAATCCATCTTCTCCTGAATGTGGATTAAGTCCTAAAACAGCAACTTTGGGATTATTTATATTAAAATCATTTTTTAGAGAGTTAATGAATACTCTAAATTTTTCAGATATATAGTTTTTATTAATGTATTTATTAATATCTGTAACTGGAATGTGTCCAGTAATGAAACCTATAATTAAATCTTTAGAATGCATAATCATCATACTTTTTTTATCAACAAACTCACTCTCTAAAAACTCTGTATGTCCTGGGTAATTAAAAGTTTCAGACTGAATATTTATTTTACTAATAGGAAGGGTGATTAAGGAATCTATTGTGCCATTCTTATAACTTTTTATAGATTTTTTTAGAGATATTTCTGCATATTTTCCTGCAGAGTTTTCAATTAATCCAGGTTTGATTTTTAATTTAATTTTTTCTTCACAGATACAATTAATTTGATTTTCTTTTAAATCCTTTAGCGGAGTTTTTAAATCCTCGATTCTCACATCAATATCGAGTATATTTTTATAATATTTTAAAACTTCTTTAGAGCAAAAAACTATTGGAACACATTTCTCAAATAAATTATATTTAGAAAAGGCCTTAAGTAAAATTTCCGGACCAATACCATTATAATCTCCTATACTAAAACCAATTTTTAATTTATTGTTTGTCTCTTTCTCCATTAATTTCAATTAAATTGGTGGCAAATGTACATTCTATAAATGACAAAAATTAAAACTAAAAAAAAATTTGGTCAACATTTTTTAATTAACGAAGAATTAGCCTCTGATATTACTAAAAAACTTATTTATAAAGATAATGTAATTGAAATTGGTCCAGGAAAAGGTGTTTTAACTAAAAATTTATTTCCAAAAAAAGTTACAAATTTAGTAGTTTCAGAAATTGATCGTGATCTTGTTGCATACCTAAGTTTAAAGTTTCCCTCATTGAAAATTATTTCTGGTGATATCTTAACATTAGACTTTAATATAATATATAAAAAAAAATTTTCCATAATAGGAAATTTACCATATAACATATCATCACAAATTCTTTTTAAAATTCTTGATAATAGAGACAAAATTGTAGAGTTTGTGATAATGCTTCAAAAAGAAGTAGCAGAGAGAATTTGCTCAACTTATAACAAGAAATCTTATGGGATATTATCAGTATTAACTCAGACTTATTATGATCTTAGTTTATCAGAGCCAATTTTACCTTATAATTTTGATCCTCCCCCCAGAGTTGATTCATGTGTGATTCATGCTGTAAGAAATAATAATATAGATATTGGTATTAATTATTATAAGTTTAAAAACATAGTTAAGAATTGTTTCCAAAATAGAAGAAAAACATTGAGAAATTCACTAAAAAATCTAAATTTACCTAAAGAATTCACCTCAAGTGATATCTTCTCAAGTCGAGCAGAACAGTTGAAATTGAATGACTTTATTTGGTTATCTAAAGAAATAAATAAAATCAACAATGAAGTTCGAACTAACAAATAACTTCAAAGAGAAATTGAAGGTTGAAATTGAAAGTCAAAATATTGACTTTATAAAGAAATCTTTTCTTGAGGTAAGTTATGCAGATATAGCAGAACTTTTATATGAATTCAATTCTAATGATTCAAAATATGTTCTTGATAATATTGATCTAGAAACATCATCGAAAATAATTTCAGAATTAGATGATGATACAAGAGAGAATTTTCTTAAAATATATTCTTCAAAAGAAATAGCTGATGTTCTAAAAGTTATTGATTCTGATGATGGTGCAGATATTTTACTTGATTTAAGTGCAGATAAAAGAGAGGACGTTTTAATAAATATCGTTGACAAAGAAAAGTCTAAAAATTTAAAAGATTTAATCAAATATGATGAAGAAGTAGCAGGTGGGTTAATGGCTAAGGAACTAGTGAAGTGTAATATTGATTGGAAAATAAATCAATGTATTGAGTTAATAAGAAAACAAGCAAAAAAGGTTTCCCAAATTTATAGTGTATATGTAACTGACTCAAAGGGAAGACTTAAAGGTAAAGTGTCCTTAAAAGATATCATATTATCTAATGATAATTCTAGAGTTAAAGATATATATGATGATTTTGTAGTGTCAGTAGACGCACACATGAATCAAGAAGAAGTTGCTCAGATAATGCAAAAATATGATCTAACTGTTTTACCTGTTGTAAATAAAAGAAATAAATTAATTGGTAGAATTACAATCGATGATGTTGTTGATGTGATTACAGAATCAGCAGAAGAAGAAAGACAAATTATGTCTGGGATAACATCAGATGTTGAAGAAGATGATTCAATATTTAAGTTATCAAATGCTCGATTGCCATGGTTAATAATTGGTATTTTTGGTGGTTTATTTGGTGCTTTTTTTCTTGGATCTTTTGAATCTAAGTATTTTGAGGGTAGTGAGGTTTTTATCTCTCTCTCCTTTTTTATTCCATTAATTATGGCAACTGCTGGAAATGTTGGTATCCAATCCTCCTCAATTGTTATTCAGACTTTATCAAGTCCTAGTTCATTTGAAATTTCAATATCTCAAAGACTTACAAGAGTAATTCTAGTATCTATTTTAAATGGTATTGTTCTTTCATTACTAGTTTATGGAGGATTATTACTGTTTGATAACTTAAATTTTTTAGATTTTGAGATATATTCGAAAACAGCAAAAATTGTTTCAGTATCTCTATTTTCAATTGTTCTTGTTTCTTCTTTATTGGGAACTATTACACCAATTATTCTAGATAAATTAAAATTTAATCCAGCTCTGGCCTCTGGTCCATTTATAACAACTACTAATGATCTAATGGCTCTTGCTATTTACTTTGTAGTAGCTCTTGTCATGGGTGGTATTTGACTTGATAATTCAGTTTTTGTATATTTGCTAAGACGGAACTATCCGTTTTTTTTTTATTTAACTAAAAATGAATAAGGTTACATATTTTACTGAGGAAGGTCTCAATAAATTAAAAGATGAGCTCCATTTCCTAAAAACTAAAGGGAGAGCAGATATTGCTAATCAGATTGCTGAGGCTAGGGATAAAGGTGATCTCTCTGAAAATGCTGAATATGATGCAGCTAAAGAGGCTCAGGGCTTACATGAACTTAAAATATCTAAACTTGAGGATTCATTATCTAATGCTAGAATTATTGACGAGTCAGATATAAATACAGATAAAGTTTCAATCCTATCGAAAGTCAAAATTGAAAATATTAAATTAAATAAAACCTTTGATTATACTATTGTTTCAGAGGAAGAGGCTAATCTCCAAGAAAAAAAACTTTCAGTGGATTCTCCTATTGGAAAAGGTCTTTTAGGAAGAAAAAAAGGTGAGGAGGTTAAAGTATCAATCCCTTCAGGTGAAGTTATATTTAAAATTATTGACATTTCTCTATAGATTATGTCAACAATTTTTTCCAAAATTATCAAAAAAGAAATACCAGCCCACATAATTTTTGAAGATAAAAACTTTATTTCATTTCTTGATATTAACCCTTTAACTATAGGCCACTCACTTGTAGTTCCAAAAGTAGAGACAGATTACATCTTTGATCTAGAAAATAAATACTTAGAACAAATACTTATCTTCTCAAAAAAAATTTCTGGAGCTCTTGAAAAGTCTGTATCATGTAGCAGAGTAGGGTTGAAAGTTGTTGGTCTTGAAGTTCCACATGCTCATGTTCACTTAATACCATTTAAAAATGAGAAAGAAATGGATTTTATTAATAATAGGTTAAAATTTTCTGAGGATCAGTTGACAGAATTATTAGAAAAAATAAAAGTAAATCTCTAAACTATTTTCCCAGGATTAGCCTGAATAAATTTTTTCCAAGATTTTCTGGGGTTCTCATTATTTGATTTTTGATAATAATGACATATAGCAGCTCCTAATGCATCACTTGCATCAAGTTTTTTATTTATTCTTTCTTTAATATTTAATGTTTTTTTAATTATATCTGACAATTGTTCTTTTGATGCGTTTCCATTACCAGTAACAGATTTTTTTATTTTTCTAGGTGCATATTCTGATATTTTAATACCATTTATTTTACCAGCTACCATTGCAACTCCTTGAGCTCTTCCAAGTTTCAGCATCGACTGTACATTTTTTCCAAAAAATGGTGATTCAATAGAAATCTCATCAGGATTGAAGTCTTTGATAAGATTATTAACATTTTCAAAAATCACTTGAAGTTTTTCGATGTGATCCTCGTACTTTTTTAAATTTATAATTCCGTATTGAATAAGTTTTAAATTATCATTTTGTACCTCTATTAATCCGAAACCCATTATATTAGTTCCTGGATCAAGACCTAAAATTATCTTATTATCACTCATTTAATTTCAATTAATTTTATATTGATCCAATTTAATTGAATATGATTTATATGACAAATAGAGAGGTAGAACTTATTGATACTCATGCTCACATTTATCTTGAAGAATTCCATGAAATTAAAGAAGAAGTAATTAAAAGATCAACTGAGAAAAACATAAAAAAAATATTAATGCCTAATATAAATTTTAATACAGTAAGCCCAATGCTTGAATTAAGCAATAAATACAAGGGAATATGTTTTCATATGTTGGGTTTACATCCATGTTATTTAAATGAGAATTATAGATCAGAAATAACTAAAATTTTATCGTTTATTAATAAAGAAACAATTGCCATTGGGGAAATTGGTATGGATCTTTATCATAGCAAGGATAACATTAATAATCAGATAGATGCTTTAGAGGTACAATGTGAATATGCTTTAAATGAAAAATTACCTGTTGTTTTACATACTAGAAATTCAATTAATGAAACTATAGATGTAATAAGTAAATATAAAGGTAGATTAAAAGGAGTTTTTCATTGTTTTGATGGTGATTATGAACAATTAAAAAAGATAACTAATCTAGGATTTAAAATTGGATTAGGTGGTATAATTACATTTAAAAACTCAAAACTTAAAGAAGTTATCTCAAGAATTAATATTAATGATATTGTCTTGGAGACAGATAGCCCTTATTTATCTCCTGAACCTTATAGGGGCAAAAGAAATGAGCCTTATAATATTTCATTTATTGCTGATAAATTATCTCAAATATTAAGTATTCCTTATGATAATGTTTGTGAGGTGACTTCTGAAAATGCTATTAATTTGTTTGATTTGCATAAATAATAGAGAGGTGGCCGAGCGGTCGAAGGCGCGCGCCTGGAAAGTGCGTATACGGAGCAATTCGTATCGAGGGTTCGAATCCCTTCCTCTCTGCAAAAATTGATATATTAAAATTTCTTTTAAATTTTTTTTATTATATACTAATAACACTATTTTTGAAAAATTCTATTTATAAAATAATAACTTAAATTATGAGAAACTTACTTACAATGTTGATGACCTTTATCATGTTGTCTTTTTCTAATCTTACATTTGCTCAAGATAATCTTACAGAAGAAGCTGATCAAGTACAAGAAGATACTTCTAGTACCGCTATGATGGATTCTGCATCTGAAGAGACATCAACCATCCAAATTATTGAAGAAGAAGATATTGAAGAAGTTGTTGAGGAGTCCCAATCATTTCACTATGCAATCAAAGATCAATTTATCCAAGGAGGATGGCAGTTTATGGGTATAGTGCTACTTTGTTTAATTCTAGGACTTGCTGTTGCGATTGAGAGAATTATTACTTTAAACCTAGCAACAACAAATACAAAAAAATTATTATCAGATATTGAAGATGCCCTTAAAGGAAAAGATGGGGTCAGTGCTGCTAAAGAAATATGTAAATCTACAAGAGGTCCTGTTGCTTCTATATTTGTACAGGGACTAATGAGAGCATCAGAAGGTATAGAGATGGTTGAAAAATCAATTATTTCTTATGGCTCAGTTGAGATGGGTAAATTAGAAAGAGGCATGGTTTGGATATCTTTATTTATATCTCTTGCTCCTATGCTTGGTTTTATGGGAACAGTTATAGGTATGATAGGTGCATTTGATGCTATTGCAGAAGCTGGTGATGTTTCACCTTCTCTTGTTGCTGGAGGTATTAAAATAGCATTATTAACTACTGTGGGTGGTTTAATTGTTGCTGTAATATTACAGTTGTTTTATAATTACCTTGTCTCTAAGATTGACTCCCTTGTTAACACGATGGAAGATGCGTCTATTTCACTTGTAGACATCTTAGTAAGAAATAAACTTTCTAAATAATGGATTTTGTAGATATTGTTCTATACTTCGGTTACTTTATGGTTATTATAGCTGCTGTTTTAGCAGTCGGCTTCCCACTTTATATAGCTTCTAAAAACCCAAAATCTCTCATAAATTCAGGTATGGGTTTGGGATCGATACTTGTTCTTTTTGTTCTCGCATGGTTAATTTCTGGTAATGAAGTTTACCCGAGTTACATTGAGTTTGGTGTTGATGAAAGTCTTTCAAAGTTTATAGGTGGAATGCTTAATCTAGTTTACATGTTAGCAGGTATTGCTGTTATAGGTATAATAGCATCTGAATTTAGAAAAGCTTTTAATAATGGCTAGAAAAAATAGACCAACAGCTGAAATTCCTAATGGTTCAATGGCTGATATAGCCTTCTTGCTTCTTATATTTTTCTTAGTAACAACAACTATTGCAAATGATAAGGGTATAGCTATGTTATTGCCTCCTAAGCCTGATCCTAACCAGCCACCACCTGAGGTAACTAAAAATGATAGAAATATATTTAAAATACTAGCTAATTCTCAGGATAGACTTTTAGTAGAAGATGAGCCTCTTGAAGATGTTTCATCATTAAGGGAAATGGTTAAAACATTCATTTTAAATTTTGGTAATCCAGGTGAAGAAGGTGTTCAAATTTATAATAGTTTACCTGGTTCTATGAAATCTTATGTCTCTTCTTATGGTAGAAGAATAGATTATTCTGATGATCCTACTGAAGCTGTAGTATCATTTAAAGCTGACAGAGGAACATCCTACGATTTATATGTTCAAGTACTTGATCAAGTTAATGCTGCTTATAATGAAGTTTATGGAGAGAGGGTTGGTATTTCAGCTAATGAATTCTTACAGTTAGATAAAGATGATCCAGTTCAGGAAAGAAAGTATTTTGCTGCAAGAGATGGTATACCAAGAGCAATTTCAATCGCAGAACCTAATAAAATAGCAAACTGATGCCAAAATTTGGAAAAAAATCTAATACATCTCAAGATATACCAACTGCTGCTCTGCCTGATATTATCTTTATGTTACTTTTTTTCTTTATGGTAACAACTGTTCTTAGGGAAACAGATATTATGGTAAAGCAAAAGCTTCCTAAGGCTGCACAGTTAACGAAGTTAGAGAGAAAATCTCTTGTTAGTTATATTTACATTGGAGAACCTAAACAAAGTTCTTTATTTGGTAAAGAACCAAAAATACAAGTAAATGATGTTTTTGTTGAGGTAAATGAAATAGTACAATTTGTAAATCAAGAGAAAGATAAATTAAATGAGGCAGAAAGGGACCAAATAACTATGTCAATGAAAGTAGATGTAGATTCTAAAATGGGTATTGTTTCTGATGTTCAGCAAGAACTTAGAGAAGCAAACGCAAGAAAAATTCTTTATAGTTCAATTCAAACTTCTAGTAACATATAGTGATTAGATAAGAGAATTGTTATAATTTTCTTATCTGATTATGAATTATATTAAATCACATTCTAAGGTAGTAAATGCATGGTGCATGTATGATTGGGCAAATTCTGTCTATTCTTTAGTTATTACCACAGCAATTTTTCCTTTATATTATAATGCAGTTACTACAACATCTGAAAATAATGATTTGGTATCTTTTTTTGGAATAGAGATTGTAAACTCTGTTTTATACTCATATTCACTTTCCTTTTCTTTTCTTCTTCTCACAATAATTCAACCGATTCTTTCTGGAATAGCTGATTACTCTGGAAATAAAAAATTTTTTCTTCGTTTATTTATGTATCTAGGTTCATTCTCATGCATGTCACTATATTTTTTTGATGGTGAAAATGTTGAGTATGGTATTATATTTTCTGTATTGGCTAGTATTGGGTTTACAGGGAGTTTAGTATTTTATAATGCTTTTTTACCTGAGATTTCAACTCCTAAAAACTTTGACAATATAAGTGCAAGAGGTTACTCATTCGGATATATTGGAAGTGTTATTTTATTAATTATATGCTTGGCTCTAATACAAGGTTTTGAATTTTTTGGTTTCCAATCTTCAAAAGATGCTACAAAATTTACTTTTCTTTTAGTAGGATTTTGGTGGATTTTATTTGCTCAAATAACATTATTTTATTTACCTGAAAAACATAAAAAAATAAAGCTAAATAGAACTATACTAACCTATGGTTTAAGAGAATTAAAGAGAGTTTGGAATTATATTAAAGGAGTAAAGAACTTGAAGCTTTATTTATTATCATATTTTTTTTATAGTATGGGGGTGCAGACTATAATGTTGGTTGCCTCTTATTTTGGAGACAAAGAATTAAATCTTGAACAAAGCAAATTAATATTTACAATATTAATAATACAACTAATAGCAATTTTTGGAGCATATTTTTTTGCTTTTATATCTAAATTAAAAGGAAATAAATTTTCATTATTAATAATGAATTCTTGCTGGATAATAATATGCGTTTCAGCTTATTTTACGACTAATGAAAATCAATTTTATTTTCTTGCAGCTGCAGTCGGTATTTTGATGGGTGGTATTCAGTCATTGTCTAGATCTACATTTTCAAAGCTTATACCTGATGAAATTGATGATAATGCATCTTTTTTTAACTTTTATGCTATCTCCTATAATATATCTGTAG
>CESF01107680.1_pt1 | contig 10176 bp, 10 predicted proteins | sample 356331 | NCBI WGS metagenome assembly CESF01 (sample SAMEA2621779, study PRJEB7988) | marine metagenome | biome: marine biome (ENVO:00000447); feature: surface water layer (ENVO:00002042); material: "saline water (ENVO:00002010), including plankton (ENVO:xxxxxxxx)" | depth 5 m
TCAATGGGAAGTTCCTGTAACTGTTTCTGAGGGCGTTTCTGAGATTGAAAGGATGATAGATATTGATGCAAATCCTGTGATCTCTTCAAATGGCCTTGCTTATGCAGTTACTTATCAAGGAGATTTATCAGCTATTCAAATAGAGCAGGGTAGAACCATATGGAGAAGCTCTACTTCATCTACTAATAATATAATTTATGCAAAAAATAAAACTTTTATTGTGGATTCTGAAGATTTTATAAGAAGCTATGATGGAGTTAAGGGAAATAGCCTTTGGGTTTTGGAGGATTTTAAGCTAAGACAGTTATCTTCTCCAAAAAGATATAAAGACTTTTTGATTGTGGGTGATTTTGAAGGGTATTTACACTTAATAGACTTAAATAATGGATCAATCGAAGCAAGATATAGGCCAACAAATAAAGCTGTAAAAGAAGTCTTTATATTCAATGACTCTTTTTTTTCCTTAGATAATTCAGGAAAAATTTCAGCTTTAAAAATTAAATGAATATAGACTTATCTGATGGGTCCATTAATAGCCATTGTCGGAAGACCTAATGTAGGAAAATCATCTCTATTCAATAAACTTATTGGAGAGGATATTGCTTTGATCGCAGATCTGCCTGGTCTTACCAGAGATAGAAATTACTCTAGCTGTAAAATTAATAATTCAGATTACATTCTCGTTGATACTGGGGGAATAACTGAGTCTTCTTCAAAATTTGATAAATTAATTTTAACTGAAACAGAAAAAGCTATTTCAGATGCTGACGGCATGATTTTTTTAGTTGATTCGTCTTCATCCATACATAAATTAGATTTTAAAATTAACGAGATTTTAAGAAAATCAAATAAAAACTATGTATTGGCAATTAACAAATCTGAAAAAAAAGGATCAAAAAATAATATATCTGAATTTTACTCTTTAGGAGTAAAAAATTCTTTTGAAATTTCTGCAAAAAATGGTCTTGGGATGAAAGGTTTTAAAAATTCTATTAATGAAATTTTTCCTTCAGGATCTGAAACTGATAATAATAAAAAAGATTTCAATCAGGTTGGAATTCTTGGAAAGCCTAACGCAGGTAAATCTACTTATTTTAACGCTATTTTGAAGGATAAAAGATCTATAGTTTCTAGTACTCCTGGCACTACAAGGGATGCTATTTCAGAATTAACTTCCTTTAAAGGGATTGAATTGAAAATAACAGATACAGCTGGATTAAGAAAAAAGTCTAAGGTGAATGATGAAATAGAAAAATCATCTGTTAATCAAGCAATAAAGACAATGAGAGCATCTGAAGGAATAATTTATCTAATTGATGGGAAAGAATCGATTTCTGATCAAGATTTGCATTTAATTTCTCTGTCAATATCTTCCGGGAAGCCTTTAGTTATTGGAGTAAATAAATCTGAAACTTTAGATAAATATGAAAAAGCTACTATTAGAAGAGATTTAAACAGAAGGTTAGCTTTTGCAAAAGATTTAGATATTAAATATATATCGGCAAAAAATAAATACGGAACATCCGCTTTAATTTCTAATATTTTAAGTTTGATAAGAAAAAGTAAAGAAGAACTTAATCCAAAATTTGTAAATAAGGTTTTTCTTGATGCTTATGATAAAAATCCTCCGCCAATGGTAGGGAGGTTTAGACCTAAAATTAAGTTTGTTAAAAATTTAGACATTCAGCCACCTACTTTTATCATTCATGGCAATAAAATTGAATCGCTAAGTAAACAATATCTTAAATATTTAGAAAATTATATAAGAAACCCCTTACAACTTAAGGGTATACCCATAAAACTAGTACTAAAAACAGCTGAAAATCCTTATAAAACAAGGAAAAATAAACTGACTAAGCGCCAATTGGAAAAAAGAAAGCGTATAAGAAGACGCTGAGGAAACTTTTTTAATTTATAATTAATCATCTCCAAATTTTATATTATGTCTAAACCTCCTATTTATTTAAATCTTTTAAAAATTCAACTTCCGATAGCAGGAGTATCTTCAATTCTGCATAGAGTTTCTGCCGTGGGCATATTCTTTCTCTTCTTGCCCTTTAGTATTCTTCTAGTCATGGCATCCAACTCTGAAGATGGTTATTTAACAGTAATTTATCTTTTAGATTTAATCTCAGTAAAGATTTTCTTAGTTTTGCTTTTAACTGGGCTTGCTTATCATTACATTTCTGGGATAAGACATTTGGTTATGGATTTTGGATATTGGGGAACACTCAAAGCTGGAAGAGCATCTGCAATAGGAACTATTGTTCTTAGCGGTCTAGTAAGTTTAATTCTTATGGTGATTGTATGGTGACAAAACTTTATACACTAAAAAGAACAGGCATTCTGGATTATGTGCTGGTTAGAGTTTCTGCTGTTTTTCAGGCCCTATATTTTTCAGTTATAACCTTCTATTGGTTGTTGCATCACCCTGTTAATTACGCACAACTTAGCGGTTTTTTTGATATTCTTGCAATCAAGATAAGTACAGTTTTGGTTGCTATTTCCATTTCTTATCACTCTCTACAAGGTATTCATCATATAGAAACTGATTACCTAACCGAGCCAAGAATTGGAAAAATAGCAGTTCCAGCAAGAAGAATCCTGACTTTATATAGTTTTGTTCAAGTTGGCGGAATCATCATATGTAGTTTTCTTTTAATAATTTAGAGACAAAAATTATGGCTATGAATGGAAATGGAAAGGCTTTAGATGCAAACTCTCTTCCTGTAAAGGAATTTGACGGTATCATCATCGGAGGCGGGGGATCTGGACTTATGTCTTCTCTGCAGTTGGCACAATCTGGTATGAATACTGCAGTAATTTCAAAAGTTTTTCCAACAAGATCTCATACAGTTTCAGCGCAAGGCGGTATTACTTGTGCAATAGCTAGTGCCGATCCAAATGATGACTGGCGTTGGCATATGTACGATACTGTAAAAGGTTCTGACTTTATAGGAGATCAAGATTCAATAGAATATATGTGCCAAGAAGGACCTGCGACGGTTTTTGAACTTGAAAACATGGGTTTACCATTCTCTAGGACAGAAGAAGGAAAAATATATCAAAGAGCGTTTGGCGGCCAATCTAAAGATTATGGAAAAGGCGGACAAGCCGAGAGAACATGTGCTGCAGCTGATAGAACTGGACATGCTCTTTTGCACACTTTGTACCAAGCAAATGTTAAAGCTGGAACTAACTTTTTAAGTGAGTGGTTTGCAGTTGACTTAGTTTTAAATAGCTCTGATCAAGTAACAGGAGTCATTGCATTTGAAATTGAATCTGGCGAGGCATATTTTTTAAAGGCTAAAGCAACCGTATTGGCAACTGGTGGTGCAGGAAGGATCTATAAATCAACTACAAATGCTCTTATAAATACTGGCGATGGAACCGGAATGGCTCTTAGAGCTGGACTAGCAGTGCAAGATATGGAAATGTGGCAATTCCACCCAACTGGAATCCATGGCGCTGGAACTTTAGTTACTGAAGGTTGCAGAGGCGAGGGAGGATACTTAATTAACAAGGATGGAGAAAGATTTATGGAGCGTTATGCTCCAAATGCAAAAGACTTAGCCAGTAGAGATGTTGTCGCAAGATCTATGATGTTGGAAATAATAGAAGGACGAGGGTGTGGTTCTGAAGCCGATCATTGTTTTTTAAAATTAGACCATCTAGGAGCAGATTTACTTCATAAAAGACTCCCCGGTATTACTGAACTATCAAAAACTTTTGCTGGTATCGATCCAGCTGAACATCCAATTCCAGTAGTCCCAACTTGTCATTATGCAATGGGTGGAATACCTACTAATGTTAATGGACAGGTTATAACGCAAAAACCAGATGGTTCTGATGCATTAGTTGAAGGTCTTTATGCTGCCGGAGAGGCTGCATGTGTTTCAGTTCATGGTGGAAATAGACTAGGAGGAAACTCTCTTTTAGATCTTGTAGTTTTTGGAAGATCAGCTGGATTGCATATTGAAGAATCTTTCAAACAAGGCATAGATATTAAAGATCCTTCAAAAGAAGATATAAATAAAGCTCTCAGAAATATAAATAGAGTTAATGTCAGCACAGAAGGAGAAAATTCTGCAATTATTAAAAAAGATCTACAGGAGATCATGCAAACTAGCTTTGGAGTTTTCAGAAGAGAAGACAACATGGAAAGTGGCATAAAAGTAATTGAAGAGATAAGAGCTAGAGCTGAAAATTTACATTTAGCAGATAAATCATCTAGATTTAATACAGCAAGAATTGAAGCTTTAGAGCTGTTAAATTTACTGGAGGTTGCTGAAGCAACAGCCATTAGTGCGAATGAAAGAAAAGAAAGTCGCGGTGCTCATTCACGAGATGATTATCCTGAAAGAGATGATGAGAATTGGTTGAAACATTCAATATACTTCAAAGGTAACAAAGAAATAACAAAAAGGGATGTAAACTTTAGACCTAAAATAGTTCAAGCATTTCAACCTTTTGCAAGAACATATTAATGAATACAATAGCAACAGAACAAATATCTACTCTTAAAATGAGCATTTATCGTTATGATCCTGATACAGGAAATAAGCCATTTATGCAGGAGATGGATGTCGATATACCTGGAGACAAAGATATTATGGTGCTTGATGCATTGCATTTAGCCAAAGAACAAGATCCATCAATTTCCTTTAGACGTTCATGTAGAGAAGGCGTATGTGGTTCCGATGGTATGAATATCAATGGAAAAAATGGTTTAGGTTGCATAACTCCTCTATCCGAAGTCGTAAGAAAAAATAAGCTAGAAATAAGACCTTTGCCGGGTTTACCAGTAGTGAAAGATTTAATTGTAGATATGACTCAATTCGTTGATCAGTATAAAAAAATAAGACCTTATTTAATTTCAGACAAGCAAGATAATGGAAAAGAAATTCCCCAAACTGTAGAAGATCGAGATAAATTAGACGGTCTTTACGAATGTATTCTATGCGGTTGTTGCTCAACTGCCTGCCCATCTTTCTGGTGGAACCCTGATAAGTTTCTCGGGCCTGCAGCTTTGCTTCAAGCATATAGATTTATTTCTGACAGCAGAGATACGGCCAGAGAAGAAAGACTCGATCAGTTAGAAGATGCTTTCAGCGTTTTTAGATGTCACGGAATTATGAACTGTGTCTCTGTTTGTCCTAAGGGCTTAAACCCAACTAAAGCCATAAATGAAATAAAAAAAATGTTGGTGAAAAGAGCTTTATAATAAAAGCACTTTGAACTTACACGAACATCAAGCAAAATCCCTTTTTAGATCTTACGATCTTCCCACTTCTAACTTTTTTGTTGCTGATAAATACGAAAAAGCAAAAGATTTAGCAAAAAAATTGAATGTATCTAAGTGGGTAGTAAAAGCTCAAGTTCATGCTGGGGGCAGAGGTAAAGCAGGCGGTGTGAAGGTTACGGATAGTCTCGACGAGGTAGAGTCTTTCGCAAAAAAATGGCTAGGCAAAAATTTAATTACTTATCAGACCGATAAAACTGGCCAACCAGTTTCAAGTATTTTGATAGAAGAATGTACAGAGATAATCTCAGAACTGTATTTAGGGGTTGTAATTGATCGATCGTCTAAATCCATTGTAGTAATGGCCTCTCCTGAAGGAGGAGTAAATATTGAGGAAGTAGCAGAAAAAAATCCAGAAAAAATTTTTAAAGCTTCTATAAAAATTGATCAAGAGCCTTCTAGAGAAGATGCTATTAAACTAGCAAAAGGTCTTAATTTAGATAATAACCAAACAGATCAATTCATAGAAATTTTTAAGAATTTAGCAAAATTATTTATTGAAAAGGATTTGTCTTTAGTCGAAATAAATCCCTTAGTCATAGACGATAAGAAAAATCTCAAATGTTTAGATGGAAAAATTAGCGTAGATAGTAATGCATTGTTTAGGCAAGAAGAAATGCTCCTTCTAAGAGATATAACTCAAGAAGAACCTCGAGAGCTCAAAGCCTCAGAATGGGATTTAAATTATGTTTCCCTTGATGGAGAAATTGGTTGCATGGTTAACGGAGCAGGATTAGCGATGGGGACAATGGATATCATAAAATTATCTGGAGGCTTTCCAGCTAATTTTTTAGATGTTGGCGGAGGAGTAAATGAAAAGAGCGTTGCTGAAGCTTTTAAAATTATTTTGTCCGATGATAATGTAAAAGCAATATTGATAAATATTTTTGGTGGAATAGTTAAATGTGATGTTGTGGCTGAGGGTATTATCTCTGCTGTTAAAGAAGTCGGTGTTGATATTCCAATAGTCGTGAGATTAAAAGGGAATAATGCTGATATAGCTCAAAAGATATTAACCGAAAGCAATTTAAATATTGTTTTTGAATCAGACCTGTCAAATGCTGCTAAAAAAGTTGTTGAACTTTCTATATGAGTATTTTAATTGACGATAATACTGTTGCAATTTGTCAGGGTTTCACGGGCTCTCAAGCTACTATGCATTGTGAACAAGCAATAGATTATGGAACTAATATAGTTGGGGGAGTAACGCCAGGTAAATCAGGAGAAAAACACTTAGACAGACCAGTATATGGTTCCGTAAAAGATGCTGTAAATGCCACTAAAGCAAATACATCTATTATTTTTGTACCTGCAAGGTTTTGCAAGAATTCAATAAATGAAGCATTAGATGCTGGAATAAAATTGATAATTGTTATCACTGAGGGAATACCTACTATAGATATGCTGGGGTTAAAAACAAAAGCAGATAACTTGGGCGCGATGATAATTGGACCAAATTGTCCCGGCATTATCACACCAGGCTCTTGTAAATTGGGTATCATGCCAGCAGATATTCATATGAAAGGTAGAGTCGGTATTGTGTCTAGATCTGGAACATTAACTTACGAAGCTGTAGATCAAACAACTGAGATTGGGTTAGGTCAAAGTAGTTGTGTAGGCATAGGAGGAGACCCCATACCAGGATCTAGTTTTATAGATATTTTAAGATTATTTGAATCTGATTCAGAAACAGAAGGAATAGTTATGGTTGGAGAAATAGGGGGTACCGCTGAAGAAGAAGCAGCCGAGTACATTAAAAAAAATATTTCAAAACCCGTAGTAGCCTATATTGCGGGTGTGAGCGCTCCTTCCGGAAAAAGAATGGGGCATGCAGGAGCAATTATTTCTGGTGGCAAAGGAACCGCGTTGGAGAAGTATCTTGCTCTCGAGGATGCCGGGGTAGTTACAGTTAAAAGTCCAGCCTTAATTGGAAAAACTATTTTAGATTTATTAAGTTCTTAAAACTAAAAAAGCCTGCTGAATCTTTAAAGACTCTATAATAAAGTTTTATATTTTATTGGAATATTTTAAGGAAATTAAAAATGAGTAATGTTGGAATAACTGAAGTAGTTTTAAGAGATGGAAATCAATCATTACTTGCTACTAGGGTAACCTTAGAAGATCTTATTCCCGCAGCAAAAAAATTAGATGAAATAGGTTATTGGTCGATCGAATCTTGGGGTGGAGCTACCTTTGATGTTTGTTTAAGACATTTAAATGAAGATCCATGGGAAAGGTTAAGAGAATTAAAAAAAGCGATGCCAAAAACAAAGCAGCAAATGCTCCTTAGAGGACAAAACCTTGTTGGATATAAACACTTTAGTGACCAAATGGTTTCAAAGTTCATCAATAAATCAGCAGAAAATGGAATTGATGTCTTTAGAATATTTGATGCTTTGAATGATATTCAAAATATTAAGTTTTCTATAGAAGAGGTCAGGGCAAATAACAAACATGCTCAAGCAGCAATGGCTTATACAACTAGCCCTATCCACGATCTTGAATATTGGGTAGATTTGGCAAAAAAAATAGAAGATATTGGAGTAGATTCAATTGCTATAAAAGATATGGCAGGAATATTGAAGCCTAATGATGCTTATCAATTAGTTAGCAGGCTAAAAGAAGAGATAGCAGTTCCTATTCATATGCAGACTCATGCCACGACGGGTATGTCTGCAGCAACAAATTTTAAAGCTATAGAAGCAGGAATAGATAATATAGATACGTCAATATCTTCAATGAGCATGACTTATGGACATTCCTCCACTGAGTCAATTATTTCAATGCTTCAAAATACTGAATTTTCTGTAGATTTTGACCTACTTAAACTAGATGAAATAAGTCAATATTTTAAAAAAATAAGAACAAAATATTCTGAGTTTGAAGGCAGTCTTAAAGGAGTAGATGTTCAAATGCTAATTAGGCAAGTTCCAGGAGGAATGTTGTCTAATTTAGAAAGTCAGCTCAAACAATTAAATTTAGAAAATAGACTAGATGAAGTAATAGAAGAAATTCCTAATGTCAGAAAAGATTTAGGGTATCTTCCATTGGTGACTCCAGTTTCTCAAATCATAGGAGCCCAGGCTTTATCTAATGTGATTGATGGAGAAAGGTATAAAAAACTTTCAATCGAGTTAACAAAACTAATTTCTGGATATTATGGAAAAATTTTTGGAAAAGTAAGTGAAAATTTAAAAGAAAAAGCTAAATTAGAAATGAATCCAATTCACAAAAGGCCTGCGGATGAATTATCTGATGATTTCTTAAGTCTTAAAGAGGATTTAAAAAATTTTTGTATTAAAAATTCTTTAAAAGATTTATCAACAGTAGATGAAAACGTAATTAGTTTTGCTTTATTCCCTTATAGCTCATGCGATTTTTTTAAAAAAAATTACTGATTCTTTTTGATTAACTTATAATTATTTTATGGAAAATAAATACGAAATTATTCTTTATGGTGGAACAGGTTTTACTGGACAACTTTGTGCTAAATATTTTAGCGAAAATTATCCTGAACTAAATTGGGCAATAGCCGGAAGAAATAAAAAAAAATTAGATGAAATTAAAGAAAAATTTAATCTACAAGTAGATACATTAGTAGCAGATGGAGATAACCTAGAAGCTCTAAGAGTTTTGGCCGGTCAAACAAAAGTGATTTTATCTACAGCAGGTCCATTCGCTAGATATAGTGACTTAATGGTACAAGCGTGTGTAGAACAAGGGACACATTACACCGATATAACTGGAGAAAATCATTGGGTAAAAACCCTCATAGATAGACATCACGATAACGCTAACTTAAAAGGAGTTAGGATAGTTCCATCATGCGGTTATGACTCCATTCCATCTGACATAGGAACATTATTTACGGTCTCTCAGTTTGATAAGCCAGTTAAAAGAGTGGATTTATTTCAAGAAATGCAGGGCGGAGCTTCTGGCGGAACTATAGAAACTGCTTTTTCAATGGGTAAATTAAGTAAAGAAATGAGGCATCCTTTTTTATTAAATCCTGAAAATTCGTTTACTGAAGAACAGCAAAAAAATTCTAAAGATGACATGAGAATTGAGAAAATTGATGAATTAAATGCATGGTCAGGTATGTTTGTTATGGCTGCAGGAAATACAAGAGTTGTTAGAAGGTCAGCTGCTTTGATGGAGCAGAATCAAAGAAGTTATGGAACTAATTTTACGTTTGGCGAATATGGTCTTCATAAAACTAAAAAACTAGCTAGAAGAGCATCTTTTGGACTAATTTTAGGATTTATTATTATAGCTTCACCCCTAAAACGAATTGTCAGAAGGTTTCTTCCAAAGCCAGGAGAAGGACCAAGCCAAGAAGTTCAAAATAATGGTTGGTTCAGATCTACTTTTATTGCTGAAGCTGAAGATGGTGAGAAAAAAATCTGCAGTCTTTATGGATCAGGAGACCCTGGATACAAATCAACATCTAAATTAGTTTGTGAGTCAGCCTTAACTCTTGCTAAGTCGAATAATCTTCCCGGTGGGGAAAATTATGGGGGAGTTCTTACTTCTGCAGCAGGATTAGGTAATGAACTTATAATTAGATTAAAAGAAGCAGATATAGAATTCAAAGTGGAGTCTTAGTTTTTATAACTAAAATAACCATATTTATAACCCCATTTTTACTTTTGGATATATACAATGTATTTATTCGAGTATCTTTCTCCCCGGAAAATCTCTCCAACTCGAATAAAAACGGGTTGTTACTTAATGTTTCAACCCGTTTATTTTTGGATAAGCAATACATGATTTAAAGTAATTTATTTAAAGTATATTTGATGACAAATTTATTTATTTTTTCTAACGATTTAAGACTTCAAGATAACGAAGCTCTTTACGAAGCTTCACTTAAT
>CESF01051932.1_pt1 | contig 10173 bp, 11 predicted proteins | sample 356331 | NCBI WGS metagenome assembly CESF01 (sample SAMEA2621779, study PRJEB7988) | marine metagenome | biome: marine biome (ENVO:00000447); feature: surface water layer (ENVO:00002042); material: "saline water (ENVO:00002010), including plankton (ENVO:xxxxxxxx)" | depth 5 m
GGTATAGACATTAATAATATTAAGTAATTTGTTTTAATATTATTTATTTGTGTATATTTATTTATGATTATTAATAATGTTGATATTCAGTACAATAGTAACTACAAAATATTTTGTTATCATAATTAATGATATTATCTATAATTGATATATATTTATTACAACGATAACATTTGTCATGTATTAAATATGAAAATATTAATAAAATAATATTTTTGGGTAAATTCATTTAAATATTAATCATTATTTATTTTTATATGAAAATATTGATAACTGGCAGTTGTGGTTTCATAGGAACGAATTTATGTTTACAATTATTAAATAATACAAATAATATTATTTATGGAGTAGATAATTATACAGATAATTATAATATTTTATTCAAAAAGGAAAATAATGAAGAATTAAAAAAATATAAAAATTATCATTTTTATAATGAAAATATTCTTGGAACTACACTAATAGCAAATATCAAACCAGATATAATTATACATTTGGCTTCTATTCCGGGCGTTAGGAAAAGTTTACAAGAACCATTATATTATATTGAAAACAATATATCTGCTTTTGTTTATTTATTAGAAGAATGTAAAAAACATAATATAAGTAAAGTTGTTTACGCCAGTAGTAGCAGTGTATATGGAACAAATAGTGTTGTGCCATTTAGTGAAACTGATGAAATAGATAATTTACGTTCATCCTATGCATGTAGTAAGAAATGTATGGAAGTATATGGTAAATATTATAATGATGTATTTGGTATAAAAACAATAGGATTAAGATTTTTTACGGTATATGGTGAAAGAGGAAGACCCGATATGGCGCCATATATGTTTGTTAAAAATATTTCCGAAAATAAAGAAATAAAACAATTTGGAAATGGAAGTTCGTACAGAGATTATACTTATGTAAAAGATATAATTTCGGGTGTAACTTCAATAATAGATGGTAATGGTAGATGGGGAGAGATTTATAATTTGGGAAACGGTAATCCTATAAGTTTAACAGAATTTATCAGGCTGTGTGAAAAAGTAACAAATAAAAAGGCAATTATACGTGTATTAGAAAATCAAACAGGGGATGTTCCAAAAACGTTTTCTGATATTACAAAGGCAACTGCAGATTTAAATTATAAACCAACTACAACATTAGAAGAAGGTTTAACAAAAATGTTTGAATGGATGAAAAACAATAATAGAATAAATACTTAAAAAGAATCAGAATTATATTATAAATGAATGATCTATATAAAATTGAAGGGACTGGTCATAATATTGGTAATAAATATTATTTAAAAAATGCAAATTATTTTCCTGATTTTCAAAAAAGATTACAAGACTTTAAATCTTTGTTATTGAAACAAGTAGAGTTTGGTCAAGAAGGGAGTTCCTATGTTCATTTTGGAGATGGGGATTATTATTTTTTAAAAAATATACCAGCTGGTAGCGCCAAACCTGGCAAAAGAGCATTATCTATTTCATATGATAAATTTGATATCCGTCCTTTTAGAGAAGGATGGAAAAAAGCAGATTACCATTGCGTTGAATATTTGGAAGAAGGAATGATTGAAAAATTAAACGAATTGTATCCAGGACAAAATACCATACCAACTGAATATTTATATGGATTAACGGCAAATAAATGGTTTTTTAAAACATTTCAAGGAAAGATTGGATTAATTGGTGCTGGTCCAAAAATGAAACTAATAAAAGAATTAATGAAACATAAAAAATATCAAGATTATTTAGGGTTAGAAAAATTCACTGATTATATTGAAATTCCTCAAAAATTTGCATGTGATAATTTAACTGATACGATTAATATGGTAAAAACACAATTAGAACGTGCAGATCCAAATACAAGATTATACTTATATGGTGTAGGACATGTAAAATCCGGTTTAATACACCATTTACCTAGTTTTAAAAAAGCGGTATATTTGGACATTGGCGCTGGTATTGATGGTATTGCGGGATTACTAGATAAAGATAGACCTTATGCTAAAAATTGGATTAACTATCGTTTGAGTAATTATGATTATAGTGAATTAGATTTATTAAATTATAAAGAATATAAAGATAATACAAAAGTATTTTTATAATGGCAAAAAAAGTAGCATTAATAACAGGTGGAACCGGTTTTTTGGGACATAAATTAGTTGGTGAATTATTAAAAAAAAATTATATGGTTAGAGTTGTTGCAAGAAATGAGGGGAAATTAATTTTATTGAAGAACGAATATCCTGAGATAGAAATTTTTCCTGGTGATATTTGCAATAAGATCACAGCATATCAATGTTGTAAAGATGTTAATGCTATTTATCATTTAGCAGCGTTTAAACATGTTAGACTTGCTGAGAAGTTTGCACTTGAATGTATAAATACTAATGTAATAGGAACAATAAATATTTTGAATGAAACATTAAACAATCCTAATCTAGAATATGTTATAGGTATAAGCACTGATAAAGTAGCGAAAGTAACAGGGACATATGGTGCTTCCAAATATTTAATGGAATCATTATTCTACCAATATGAATCGTTGAATGCCAGAGTAAAGTACCGTTTAGTTCGTTATGGAAATGTATTATATTCCACCGGTTCGGTTCTATGTATCTGGAAGGAACGGTTATTAAAGGGAGAAGAAATAATAATTACAGATAAAAATGTTACACGGTTTTATTGGTCGTTAGAAGAAGCTATAAAATTAATATTTGATTGTTTAAAATATTCTACATCTACAAAACCGTATTTACCAGAAATGAAGACAATGAGTTTGGGAGATATACTAGAAGCTATGAAAATGAAATATTTACCAAAAGATAAGGAATTAAAAGTTAAGGTGATTGGTTTGCAAAAAGGAGAAAACTTACATGAAAGATTAATAATGAATGGACCATTATCTAGTGAATATGAAAAATATACAATCGATGAAATATATAAAATGATATAGTTAATAAATATAATAATATAAAAGTTATTTTATTTATTATTAAAATGATAATTTATTTAGTGACGTGTGACAAAACATCGTATATATTACCAGCAACAATTTTTTTGTATAAAAAATTTTACAAAAACACACCTTTAATAAGAATATTAGGGTTTAAAAAACCAATATTACCAGATTGGGAAAATGTAGAGTTTATTTCTTTGGATCCAAAACAAGAAACAATACAAAAATGGTCAAAATATATTTATGATTATCTAATTACTATAAAAGACGAATTAATTTTTTTTGCATTAGATGATTTTTTTCCGATTGACTATATTGATGAACGATGTTTATCTTATGTTGTTAATTATATGAAAGAAAATAAGGTAGGGTTCTGTAATGCAAGTCAAGAACCATCATCTTGTATAAAAAGAAATGAAGTCGATAAAATATTGATAGATAAAGATTTTTTTGTTTATAAAAGAAAGAAAGATGTAAATTACCAATTAGTATTACAACCTGGTATATGGAATCGAAAATATTTATTAGAAGCTTTAAGTATTAATTTAACACCTTGGGAATTTGAATTAAACAGAAGTAGTTGGGCAAATAAACATATATACTTCAATATAGCTACATCTAACTTTCCCAATAATAATTATAGTTGTTTAATGTGTTACAGTGCACAAAGTTCATTGTCTTCAAAATGGAATGGATATATTTCTGTATTGGGGCTAAAACATGAACTGGTTGAAATTATGATAAAAAATAAATTATTAGATAAGGAAAAATTGATAATAGGTGCTTGGCAAAATTTTGTATATTGGAATAAAGATTTTACTAATAATGATTTATTATTGTTATCAAAAAAAGCTAATTATAGCACGAGTTGGTATAATTTATATAATAAGTATTATAAATGATTTAAACATATATTATATATATCATAAAATGAGTGAAAAAATAAATATTAATGATAGATACCCAGAAGATGGCGAAATAAGAAAAGATATGACTCCATATTTGGATTATTATAAATGTTTGAAGCATGTGTTTAATCTTAATGCAGTAAAATCAGTATGTGATATTGGATGCGCAACCGGCCATCTTTTATATTATCTAAAAGAAAATGATAATTTACAGATAAAGGGTTATGAGTATTTTGATTATCATAAAAAATCAAATTTGTGTAAAGTAAAAGACTATATTGAAATATATGATATTCGCGATCCATTAAATGATGATGTGAAACAATATGATATAGTTAATTGTTCGGAAGTAGGTGAGCATATTGATAAATCGTTTGCTGATATACTTATTGAAAATGCTAAAAAATTATCAAAAAAATATGTAATTTTTACATGGTCTAGTCATGGAGGAGATTTGGAACCCCATTGTGATCCATTACATCAACATTTAAACCCTTTATCCAGAGAAGAATATATTAATTTAATGGAAAGTCACGGTTTAAAATCTAATATGGAACTAACCAACAAATTTTTGACGGAGAGTAGAAAATATAGCAATTTTTATTTTTGGTGGAGGGAAAGTTTTATAATATGGGAAAAATAATAATAAATAATTAATTATAATTAATTATTTATTTTAATGTAATCGTTTGTTTATTTCTGATAAATTCTTCATATTTTGGTATAGTAATTTTAGTTTTAAATTTAATAAATATATAATACCATGTATTTGCTCCATCTCCAGCATTTATTTCATCTTTAAATATAGTTATGAAATCTGTGTAATTTTTAAATTTATTTATTATTCCATCAATAATATTTGGATTAATGTGTAGATAACAGTAATTTGATTTATTACTAATTACATTTAATAAATACTCCATTGAAATATAGTCAAATATATGTGTTATATTAAATGATGAAATTATATCATAATTAACATTGTGATTTATTAGTTCATTAAATTCTAATTTAAACAATTTGGGTTGATTGAAATTATCAATAAATATTTTATTATATTTTTCATCAAATTCAATGTCACACCCCTTAAAATCAATACCTTTTTTATTTGCTATAAATACACTATGACCGTTTGAACAAGCCAGATCTAATCCTGATTTAATATTGTATTTAATTATTCTTTCACAGCATTTTATAAAACAATTTTCTCTTGTTTTCACATAATATTCATTATTTTTTTTGTTTAAATGAATACCTTTTTTGGTTAATTCGGATGGGCCTCCTTCACCAACAGAATTATAACTTGATTCTTTCGTAGTATTGATCATATAAATATAAATATAAATATATATTTATATTCATATTTATATGATTCCAATAGTAATAAAATTAAATAAGTTTATAGATAATAGAGGAGAATTTTATGAATCTTATAGAAATGAGTTTTTAGAAAAAAACAACATTTATTTTACTATAGTTCAAGAAAACACATGTATTTCAAATAAAAATGTTGTTAGAGGTTTCCATTATCAAAAAGAACCTTATTCACAGTCAAAATTATTACAAGTTATAAACGGTGAAATAAAAGATGTGTTAGTTGATTTAAGAAAAGGAAATACTTATGGAAAAATTTGGGAATTTAAATTAAATTCATCAAATAAAGAATTATTATATATCCCTAAAGGTTTTGCTCATGGTTATAGTTCTTTAAAAGACAATACAATTGTATCATATAAAATGGATACTTTATATAATAAAAATAGTGAATGTGGTATACATCCATTATCATTAAATGTAGATTGGAATATAAAAAACGAGGACTTAATCATTTCTAAAAAGGACTCTTGTTTACCAATTATTCATTTTAATTAAAAAATTTGTTTACCCAATATATTACATATTCGATATCATGATCGGTCATATTTAGATGAACAGGAAGAGTAATAATTTTCAACCATTCTTTATCAGCAACAGGGAAATTACTTGTATCTTTAAATTGTGTAAAAAGATGCAATGGTCTATAGTGAACTGATGTATGTATATTTTTCTCTTTCAAATAATCAATTAAAACGTCTCTTTTATTAGGAGATACTTTAATAACATAATGTTGAACGGTATATGAAAATGAAGGAGTGATTATTTCATTATTTAAACTAAATGCCTCATTATATTTTTTTTGTATAAATTGTCTCCTTTTAAGTGTATTTTCAAGTTTTTCCATTTGTGCTAATCCTATAGCAGCAGTTAAATCAATCATATAATATTTGTAACCTAATATATCAATATCATATTTCCATCTGTAAACTGAATTACTTCCAGGGGAATCTTTATGTTTTTTTACTCTATTATATGTAGACTCAATACCAAACCAATATAATTTTCTAATTTTTTCCATAATTTCTTTATTGTCAGTAGTAATCATACCTCCATCACCAGTAGGCATTGTTTTTACTGCTTGAAAAGACCATACTGCAACATTAGATATTGACCCCGCTCCAGGTGTATAACATGCATGTGCACAATCTTCAATAATCAAACCATTATAGAATGTTCTAATTTCTTCAATAGGAGCTAATATACCAGCAAGATTGACACAAATTATAGCATTGGTATTATTAGTTAGTTTTTTTCTAACATCTTGAGGGCATATATTCATATTTGTTTCGTCAACATCACATAAAATGTTATTACAATTATTCCATTGAGGGACTGCTGTTGTAGTAGCAAAAGACATAGTGGGACTTAATACATCACAATTAGATATATCATATGCTTTAAAAATTAGATCAAGTCCATGCGTGTTACTGGTAACAGCGATGGCATATTTTTTTCCTACCATTTTTGCAAATTTTTCTTCAAATTCTTTAACCTTTGGGCCATTAATCCACCACCCACTTTTAATAACTTCATTTACATATTTACAATCTAAGTCGTCGCCTTTAGGACATAAAACAGGTAAAGTATTTTTTCTAATATCCATTAAATAATATTTTTAATTATATTTAAATTATATAAATATATAATTTAAATATAATTATATATGAAAAATTTAATATTTTGTTCATCCGCGTTTCATATACCACATTATTCTCATAATATTAGAGAAAATGAATACTATTATTGTCTGAAACAATTAAAACGAATGATTCCTGAAAATTTTACCATAGTTGTATGTGATAATACTGTAAAAGATATAGATGCTATTAAAAGTCAAGAATTGAAGAATTTATTAAAAACAGTTATATTTTTGTGTTTAGATCGAAATATAGGAACGCAAAATATTGGAATGGGAGAACTAGATGAGTTAATATATACATCACAAAAAATAAAGTTTAATGATTATGATAAAGTGGTTTATTTTACATTAAGAAAACTAGTAACTAATCCTTGGATTTTTGAGAAGGTAAATGATATGAAAAATGATGCTCTAATTTCTAATTCAAAATTTCTTCATTTAACTAATAATTATAATTTTAGATATTCTTCTCCTTCACCTCATTTGTATAATGATATGTTTTTTTGTTTTTCATCAAAATTAATGTTAGAATATGTAGAATATTCTAAAAATAATATAATATATAATTTACAAAATAGTATAGGGTCAGAACAAAATCTGTATAACTTTATTAATGAAAGAAAGATTGATTATGAATGGTTGAAATGTTTAGGATTAATCAGAATAGATTATAAGGCAAATAATGAAATCCAGTTGATTTGATTATAATATTTATATAATTTTATTAGCATGTAAGTAAACATAATAGCAGCTCGCATATGGATCTTTCACTCTATTATTTGTTTCAAAGGTAAATCCTAATTTTTTATATAATGTTTCATAATTAATACAACAATATTGTTCTTTTAATTGTGTCTTACCAGCAACAATACAATTAATCGTATCATTTTGATTTTCAGCATGTATAACATTTTTACATACTCTAGACATTTCTTTAATAATTATAATAGACAAAACATATGGAATATGCATTATTACAGTACATGTAAATCCAACGTCAAAATAATTATCTGGATATGATTTTAATACGGATAATATATCTCTATTAATTGTTTCAGCATTGACTTTTACAATAGGAGGTACTATATCATAGTTATTTTGAAAATTGTCATTCATCTGGTCAAAATGGGTTTTATTATGTTCAACGCATATTAATTCATCGATGTTATCTTTGTGTTCCATAAAAACAGATTTACTAACACACCCTGCTCCAGCACCAAGATCAATTATTTTTTTATAATTATGTTTTTTAATTACATCAACAATAAATCGATGACGTGGATCTATATTTGGGTATACGTGTTTTGAGTCAAACCAACTTTCTAATGATTCTTGTGGAACATAATTTTCAAAAGTGCTTAATGAATTATTATATTTATTCATATCATCTTCAACATCAATATTTTTAAAATTACAATTATTTAAATTGCAGTTTAATATATCTATTAAATCATTCATTTAAACTATTTCTTAAATTATATTTAAGTTGTTATAATTTATTTAATTTGTCATGATTCCAATATTCTAAAAATAATATATTATATTTGTTTTAATATATTATATTTCTTTTAACCATTCTTTATTATTAAGTGTCCATAAAACAGTTTTTTTAATACTATTTTCAAAATTTACAGGTAATTTCCACCCCATCTCAACCATTTTACTACCATCTAATCCATATCTTAAATCGTGACCTGGACGGTCGCTATGAAAATCAACCATTTTATATTTTAATTCCATATTCATTGTTTCAGAAATTATTTGTGCCATTTCCAGATTGGAAACTTCCTTTTCTCCAGTTAAATTGTAACTTTCACCAACAACTCCTTTATCCAATAAAAATAAAACACCAGCAGCTATATTTCTAGCATGTATATAGTATCTTGTTCCAGATTTTTTTTTATCGGGATAACTATGAATTTCTACTGTTTCATTATTTAATATTTTTTTTATTACCTTGGGGATAAATTTTTCAACATGTTGTTTTTCTCCAAAAGCGTTCATTACATTTATACGTATAATTGGTATTTTATAAGTATTATGATACGCTACGCATAATTGTTCTGCTCCTGATTTTGAAGCAGAGTAAGGATTTGTTGGATTATGTCGTTCATCTTCCTTATATAATTTTGTTCCCAATGCTGGTCCATATACTTCATCTGTACTAAAATAAAAAAATGTATTAAGATTAGTTAATTTTCTTGAATATTCCAGTAAATGCAATGTAGACATTATATTATTTTTAACAAATGGAACTGGTGTTTTAATACTATTATCTACATGTGTTTCGGCGGCCATATGCACAATAATATTTATATCTCCTAATTCTTTTATTAAACCAACAGAAAAAGGAATAGATAAATCCCATGTTATAATTTTAAGCTTTTTTTCTTTGATAGCATTTTGAAAAATATAATCATTTAGTCTTTTGAAACCCATACTAGCATACGTTAATTTATCGATTACTGTAATATTCCAGTCCGTATTATTGAGTATATGTTCAACAAAATGATGTCCGATAAATCCGCAACCTCCAGTTATTAAGATATTTGTCATATAGTTAATATTAATGTATCGCTTTAAATAAAAGTAAATTAAATTATTATAGATTTATTAACTCTTTAAATCGCTCCCCACACACCTCTACACTTAAATTCTCCAATACAAATTCTCTAGGCTTATAAGTAGATAATTTACTTATAAACTCATCGTACTTTTCCACAAATTCACATTCCTTGTAGAAATACTCTCCACATCGTTCATCCCAATAAGATATAGAAGTTGCTGGTATATCGGCATATCGCGAACCATATTCTTGATTCATTGATTTAACATTCCATACCAATAATGGAACATCGCATGATAAGGCTTCTTCTAATGCAAAGCCTTGACTTTCATGACAACCAACCCATATACCATACTTACTTTGCTTTAACCACAATAAATAATCTTCTTCATTATATCGTTTTCTATAATCAAAAACCTTGTATTCCACCACATTTTCACTATTAAGTTTTAACAACATTTTCTCTACATATTTCAACTCGTGGGGGTCTCGTGATTTAAAGTAAATAAACGCCTTTGTTTTTGAAAAAGGGGAGAGATGTGTATCCGGACAAGAAAACCTTTCTGTATCTACAGGAAACGCAAATTGTTTAATAGGCACTATGTGAAAAACCGTCATATCAATCCACGCCTGATTTATATTAGATACAATTATGTCAACCCAAGTTTTTGCCGCCCATTCACTTGGTTGTATGTAAATAGCATTTTGAAACCGATTATTTATTGCAA
>CESF01060486.1_pt1 | contig 10161 bp, 4 predicted proteins | sample 356331 | NCBI WGS metagenome assembly CESF01 (sample SAMEA2621779, study PRJEB7988) | marine metagenome | biome: marine biome (ENVO:00000447); feature: surface water layer (ENVO:00002042); material: "saline water (ENVO:00002010), including plankton (ENVO:xxxxxxxx)" | depth 5 m
CCGTATGAGTTTTTAGGTGTGGTTTCTAACCGTATCATTAACGAAATCGACGGTATCTCACGCGTTGTTTACGATATTTCAGGAAAACCACCTGCCACTATCGAGTGGGAATAGACTTGGTTGTAAAAACCTAATCTAGTTTCTGTTAGATAAAAAAAGGCCAGTCAGTATTTCTGACTGGCCTTTTTAATGAATTTTTACTTTCCTAAAAAACCTTGCGGAGATATTAGTTTTCGTTGTAGTGCTGGCTTCTATTTTTAGGGCTGTGGCTGCGTAACACTGGGCACTGCCTGAAGATGAAAATCATTGCTGACAAAATGGAGGTATTCCAAAATAGGTTGAAGATGGTAGGGCGAGTTTATGATGGTTCGGTCGATCAAATCGACAAAATAAGACGCTGGCCCTTTGGTCGCCGTACGTAGTCAGTGATGATGTACCGATCTAACTAGCCGCTCTACAGTTCATCAACCAAGAAAATGCCCTGCAAATTTTACTCGTCGTGAAGAAGGTAATCACCTATATTTTCTCGACCTTCTGCTAACTCACCGAGCGATTTTTAAGAAGCGTTGTATAACAACTTAGAATGGGGTAAGTGATATGGTTAACATGGAAATGATGAAAATTGTTATTTTGAGCGTAAAATATGATTCAAAGCGCGATGGATATTCATAAAATAGGTAAGCTTAAAGCTGTTAGATATGGAAGTACCTTTGAATGGTGTATTGACTAATAATAATTTGAGTGTCACATAAATACAGATTAAATCAGAAGCTGAACTGGAGTTGATATCTCTTGGGAAATTTGACCGTTAGATAGAGTGCAAAAGTGGTAGCTAACAGAAAAGTTTTAAAGTGATATAGTAATATAATACTGTCTTTTGTGCTGTAGCATTCTTGATTATTTATAATGTGCTCTACTGATTAAAAATACCTTAATATCAATGAGCTATAAAAAAATCGGATCAAAAGCAAAATGGTAACTAAGCAGAGTAAGTTCAGTTTCACGACCGTTAATTGCTGAAGAAAAAGTGGGCTCAGACGTTGAGTCAAAGCTGAACTAAAACGTCGACGAGTAGTAAGAACTTAGTTGTATAGGCAGCAATTAAAAACGAGGAATTATCAGATAAGGTTTGAACGACTATATATCAGATAGATTAAAATACGCTTATGCGTCTTTGGCTTTTTAGGCTAATGTCTATTAATAGCTCTTAGTCTTTGCGAGCTTCGAGCCCTTTCACCTATTAAACTGTTCTGCTAAGGGTAAAAACTCTAATACATAAAGCGAGTAAGGTAGCGGGTATTTTATGGTGCTGAGTTAAAACAAGATTAAAAATAAATTGAAATGGTTTTAAGCATCACTTTTCTTAGAGGTTACACATATTTAGAACTATTTTCGAAAATAATTACTTTAAATTTAATTATATCTAGTCAGTTTTATTTAACACTTTATAAAGGCTAAAATAATTTTTAATTAGCCTGTAAAGTTCTCTTAGTACTTTACTTATACTCGTTTGGCTAACTAATCATTACTAAATGTAAAACACAGAGTTTTTAGAATAGTCGGTAACTCGACTCGCTCGTCCTGATCGTCAACGCAACTGACTTAACCAAATCGAGCCTAGGCTATGATTATAACATTACCGATCAGCTCCGAGAGACTTCGAATATAAAAATACGCACAAAACCATAGATAAAGATGATCACAGTCGTTTACATACGATTCTTTTTTGACATCTGGATGTACCGTCACTGATATATCAGGTGTGGTAGCGGTGGAACGTTCTTCAATTAATCGGTGTGCCTGTTGGTACACTGAATGTGTGGCTTATAAGTTTGTTGGGCTCAGTCGCTGGCGATTAAATATCCCCTGTGTGGGTAGCTTATGTTACAGGATTTGCTCAAAGGAAAATGCTGGATTCAGAGCTAAAAGCAAGCCTATCGCCTAGACACTGAAGAGGGCGGGTGTGAAGAAACGCAAGGCGCTAAGACAATAGTGTTAAATCAACGTTGGTCTATGGAATTTGTGTCATACCAGCTTAGTAATGGTAGGCACTTTTGGAGGGAATGTGGTGGATAATTACTCGCTGGAATGGTCGGTCAGTTGGTTTCTGTAACCACCAGTGGCAGGCACATCACAAGACTCCAAGGCTAGTTTATCTAAGAGTGTGGCAACCCTAATAAGCTGAACTGCGAGAACAGGACTTAATTTAACAGTAAGATCGTGTTCTTTTGATTCATGAAAAAGGGACAAATTGCAGAGTTTTAATTTTGAGTCTAGTATCAATTTAGGTTATCGAAGTTTTAAGTTTGATTATGCTTTTTAGGCTTAAATAATCTTAAAACTTTGTATCTTTTTTATGATAAGGATACTGTTACTTATGAAATTGCCTAGTCAAGGTTTTGGTTTACTTTTAATGCTATTCTTTCTAGTGGCCTGTGACCGAACCTCAGTGTCTTCAGATACAAGTAAAGAATTTACAATTGAGTTGGTCCGAGCGCCTTTATCCGTAGAAGTGGGTCAATCTGCAGTGATTGAGGTTCAGTTACAACAAAATGGACAAAATATTGATGGCGCGAGTTACCTTTGGATGGAAGAGAGTGTATTACCACTTGGCTTAGTTAGTAATAGTAACCAAGGGTTCTTTGTAGCACCGTCAAATATTGAGCAAGCTAGCATTCGTGTAACAGCTAGTTTCTCAGGTATGTCGCTAAGCAAGGATATCACCATAGACATTACCTCACCGGTTGACGTTATTGGAGATGTTGAGTCATTAGAGGTTACAGGCCCAACGGAAGTTTCTTCTGAACACAAGGTCATTTTAAATGCGGCTTATACGGTTAATGGGTTGGTTGATAGTGACAAGGAGATAAGTTGGGAACTATTAAGTGAACAAACAGTATCTTGGCAACAAATAGATAATCGAGTCGAGGTTACAGCACCTAATGTTTTTCAGGACACAGAGTTATTTTTCTCAGCACAAACTGAAGACGCCAGCGGCTTGTTGTTTGATACGATTGTGGTTCTCACGGTTAAGCCAACGGGCATCAGCTTTGTTAACCAGATTAATACTGGAACGGGCAAAGTTGATGCAAACTCTCAATCGTCACATACAGTTAAGCAAAGCACTTCAGGGCAGACAGTCCACTTAACAGCAAAAGCCGAAAAGTCTGGTGGCGGTGGAAGCTTCACCTATGAATGGCAGCAAGTGAGCGGTACCACAGTAGACTTAATAGACAGTGCCAGCCAAACCACATCTTTCATTGCGCCTAAGCAGCCGGGAAAACTCGAATTTAAAGTAACAGCTACGGAAGTCAGTAGCGGGAAAAGCACATCACAGACACAGCTAGTAGAAATAAAGCCTGGACCTTTACAGCCTCAGCAAGGTGCTAAGCATCAAGTATACAATGGTCATGGTTCTGTTAGTTTGACTGCCGAGGTTAATGGTGGCACGGGGCCTTTTACCTATAAATGGACGCAAACAAAAGGTCCAGACGCTATGATAAGTAGTGTTAATGGAAAAACTACCGAGGTTACGCCGCCAGAGGTTACAACCGATACCGATTTTCAATGGGTAGTACAAGTAACTGATGCCGATGGCCATCAAGTGAGTATTACACACGATATTCAAGTGAAGGCAACTGCGCCTTTGTCGGTACAGATTATTAAACCAAAGGGCTGCACCACCAACTGTTTAGTTGAAGAAGGGGATTTTGTGTATCCTGCAGCAACTATCACCAGTACGCTTGATCGTGTATCAGTGTTGTGGGAGAGTAGCGATGTTGCCTTTACAGATGCGACAACAGAGCACCCTGTGTTTGTTGTGCCAAATGTCAATTCAGAAACAGGTATTAGAGTCAATGTTACTGTGACAGATGGCACCAATACTGTTTCCGATTCGCTACTTTATACCGCTAAACCTGTATTTAAGCTGGCACCTCATCAAAACCAAATAGGTAGTCACTTGGCAACAGGCCCTGGAGTCAGTACAGCAGCTCCTGTTCAGGTAGAATCCGGCAAAACTTTTAAACCAAGCATCGATGTCCATGTCCCCCCTTTAGATAACGGGGCATCTCTTTCTTACCTATGGACGGTGATTGAGCCAAATCCAAAACCTAATGACTTGATAATTGCTGGTGACAATACAGCTCAGCCCATCATTAATGCGCCATCAGTAAGCAGTAATACCAACATTAAGCTTCAGGCAACCATTACCTATACCTCACCTGAAGGTAAAGTGATTACTAAAACTACTGATACTCAGTTTCAGGCAGTACCTGTTAATGCGCCAAGCAAACCCACACTTGCGCTCAGTATGGCTGGGCATGAAAGCGTATACAGTGGTCATGTGGTGCACCCAAAAACGACAGTGATGAACGCCAGTGGTCCCTTAAACTATCAGTGGGCGCAATTAAGTGGCCCAACCATTACGATTGCAGATGATAAAACGGATTCGCCAAGTTTCACCGCTCCTAGTGTGAGCGGCCATCAAGATATTGTAATAGAAGTCGAAGTGAGCGATGGGTCAGCCTTAGCAAAAGCACAAATGACTGTGACAGTTGATCCAGTAGTCGCACCACCGAAGTTGCCGTTAATGGTAACCGCCTCTAATGATGCGACCGTAACTGCAAATGAGACAGTGAAGCCGAGAGTCAGTCTTGGCAACACCTTTGGTTCACTCAGTTATTTATGGGTAGAAACCACTAGTATAGGCATTAGCCTTACAGATCCAAACACCGCTACTCCAAGCTTTATCGCACCGAATGGCCCTGCTACTGTGACCCTTGAAGTGATAGTAAATGATACGGCTAACGGCTCTGCTACCGATAGTGTCACTTACCATGTGAACAATGTTTTGCAAGTAACAGCTGGTGCAGCAACACGCACATTGGCTGAAGGTAATACCCTCAATTTATTGGCATCGGCTAAAGATGCCGATGGTGCGGTAAGCTATGCATGGACTCTTGCTGATGCCGGCACAACATCACTGACGAAAACAAGCATTATCAACGGATCCTCAGCGAATGCAAGCTTAGATCTTCCCAATGTGGATGCTGATACTACTATCAAACTGCAAGTTACGGCAACGGATTCGGTCAATACGGCTACCGCCACGGTTGCAGTGACCATTCAAGATCGCCACATGAGTGTCGACTTGGGCGCCGACTTTGATTTATCACCCTCACAAACGGGGTACTTAAATGCGAATGTTGCAGGAGGGAAACCGCCCTACACCTATAGTTGGACAGATGATACGAATGCCGCACTAAGCAGTATCAGTGATGCGAACCCATCATTTATCGCGCCGTCTCTGACCCATGAAGTAGAGCTTAACTACAACCTGACGGTAATCGACAGTTTGGGTAATACGGCTAAAGATAGCGTTGTCGTGACCGTACCCGCTTTACCTTTACTGGTCAGCGCTGGTAATGATTTTTCTATTGCTGAAAGTTTAAGTGATGTGCAGTTGCACGGCAGTGTGCAACATGCCAATGAACCAGTTTATACTTGGACGCAGATTTCAGGCTCAGATGTCACCCCTTTAAAAAATGCAAATACTTTGAATGCATCATTTACCTCTCCAGCTAAAGCTGCGGGCACCAGCGAAGACCTGGTATTTGAACTCTCGGTTACTAGTAATGGTCGAGTCAAAAAAGACCAAGTAACAGTTACAGTGCAAGGCCAGCCCGATATATCGGCACATGTTACTCCTGTTCTTTATGTCAATGAAGGACAAATCGTTAGTTTAGTCGGTACGGTGATCGATGCAGACTCAAGCAGCCCTGCAACGGTGCAAAGTTTAACGTGGAGCCAACTTCCTACGGCGGCCAGTACCATTACGCTCAGCAATAGCAGCGTCAAGGGCGATGTTCGCAGTTTAACCAGTACCTTTATCGCTCCAGCCTATGGAAACGAGAACCAATATATTTTCACTTTTGCCGCACAAGGAACAGGTAATAAAGTATCACAAACGGCGATGGTGGAAGTATTGGCTGCGCCTAGTATTAGTGCTGGTGCTGATCTGCGCGTGCGCGCAGGGCAAACAGTTATTCTAAATGCAACGGGCAGCAGTCTCGCCAGTTATCAATGGACGCAAACGGCAGGAATACCAATAGTTGCGCTAAGTGGTGCCAATCAATATAACGCCTCATTTACGGCACCTGATGTGACGAGCGATACAACGCTCACTTTTACTGTGGTCGGGATGCCAATAGTAGGTGGTGCTTCGCAGCAAGACATGATAAATGTCGTGGTTTATGAACCGACTATTGTTGTAATGCCAAAAAGTGCAACAGACATAACCTTAACTGAAGGTGATCCAAAGTTAGATGTTACTGTAGATTTTATAAGCAGCGTAGGTTCTGCACCGATAACGCCAACGACTATTTCGTGGACCGTTACGCCGAGTACCGCGCCAGCCGATACCTTCGCTCCTCTAAATGCAGCTACCATTAGCATCAACCCGCAAACAGGCACTGCTGGTACCTATAAACTCGACATAGTAGCTGGTGATACGCCAGGTCATTATCAGGCTGGCAACCAAAGTTATACAGTGCTGATCAAACCAGCAGCTCCGGCAACTTTACCGTTAGTCGACAGTCGCAAACTGACAGCCGCACTTAAAAGCATAAACGCGGATCTGACTTCGCTAAATGGTATCGATAAGTTAGTAAGTTTGCATGCACCGGTAATTACCGGTGGCACACCACCCTATACCTATAGCTGGACACCGCCAGCCAAAGGCGTGGTGCTAAGTGGTGAAACAACCGACAACCCAACGGCAACCATTAGCAAACCTGCGAGTGAATGCACCTATATCGGAGGGGATATTACGCTGACGGTCACTGATACTAAAGGTCAAACGGTCAGCGCCACCTTGCCTATCAAAAACAGCCGTGGAGGAGATGAGGTTAACCCAACACCGACATCACCAGTATCATGCGATGTGTGCCGTGGACCGAAATTTATCTGCGAGCGCTCGCACAAGACTGCTGTTTGTGGCTCTGATGCTGCTGGTAATCCTGAATCATTGGCTTCCGCTGAGTTTTACAAATATCAATATTGTATCAATGATGTCGAAAACCTCATTGATGGATCACGTTATGTGACACGTCGATGTGCCACCGCTGAAACAGTGAATAAAGAGTTGGAGAGTCGGGCAAAAAACTCTGCATGGTTAGGTAAACTCATTTCCGTTGGCACTGACCCCGCTGTTGGCTGTCAGCAGTATAACGTGCACGATTTACAAGATGCGCACTTTAGTTGCTCCTTCATTTGTAAAGGTAAAGTCGGTGGTGGCTTCGAATCAGGTGGCGCTCGCGGGTGTAATATTGAAACCGTACCGGCAGTCAACCACAATTCCATACAATTACTAGAGAGCGATTACCCAGTGCCAACAGTGCCGGCCACTATTCCTGGCACAGGCTCACCAGGTGCTTGTCCTAACGGCATTCAACCTGCTATGTAAATAGCCTATTACATAAAGTTCCCCACACATCAGAGAGTGTGGGGTTTTATCTCGAGCTTTGTAGCAGTCAACTAATTCCCGACAGTAAGTTAAGCCGATTCACGGCCTAAACAGAATTATCGTCTCCATTATATCGATGGGACGGTATCGATTGTAATAGTGGATATATGAACCCTTTGAGGCTTCTTGCTGGTAACCAATGTTTTGATGCGCTATCTAAAATGTACAGCGACAAGTTGGCGACACAAGGTGGATAGAACCACTTCTGATCCGGGGAGGCTTAGTATTAAAGAGAAACAAGAACTTCGTCGTGATATGACAGAATTTTCTACTTTGGCCAAAACCCGCTTTTTTGAAGCGGGTTTTTGTTATTTAGACGGTTATCATTTGGTATGAGTTAAGTTTAGTCCTTGCATATAGAGTTGACTGAGCTCTTCTGCGGATATACTTGGTGCATCTGTGGCCGAGTTAGATGATTGTTTAAAGATATGCTGGGCTACTAGTCTACCCATGTTTTGGGCGCTGGAGGTTTTATGAATACGAGTTTCATAAAACCTCTTCAAAATAACATTGAGGCTACATTTTGTCTTAAATAATTGAGCTAGGTGCCAAGCATCTTCAAGCGCTTGGCTAGCACCTTGTCCCGATGTGGGTAAGGAAGCATGTGCAGCATCTCCGATAATAATGAGATTCTCATTGTGCCAACAGGGAAGTGGGTCGATATCATGTACAAATATGCGTTTTAAACTGCGTGGATTATAGCTATTAAGTACCTGTTGAACTTTTTTAGGCCAATCCTGAAAACGCTCATGCATTTCTTCAAACCACTGCTCCATTGATTTCGTTTTATCAAGTTCACTAGGCCATGCAGCAGCCCAATAACAATGTTGGTTTGCTACAGGTACTATACCAAAGCGTTCATTATTATCTCTAAAGTCATGAATTGTCTGCTCAAAAGGAGTTAGGTCAATTTCACTGATGCCTATTACATTAATGAAGCCTTGGTATTTAGTTGGCATAGGCACTTTATACAGATACTCTCGAGCTTTCGACTGCATTCGTCCATCGCAGCCTACTATAAGGTCAAACTTATCTTTTAATTGCGCAATGTCCTGAGTATTGACGGCTTGGTTGAAGTGAATAGTGGCACCCAGTTTCTCTAGTCGCTCGGCGAGTATCTTTATTAAGTCACGACGTAATATGCTAATAGTTGGAAAGCCGCACAGAGAGTTTAGTGTTTGAATATTAAACTCACCCAATTGAGTGGCTTGTTTGTCGTACTGTCGCATAGCAACTGGCTGACCCCCACACTGGGTGAAATCATCTATTAGACCTAGCTGCTCAAGCACAAAGGTCGCATTAGGCCATAACGTAACGCCAGCACCGATTGTAGAAAAGCTGGTGTTTCTTTCGAATAAGGTAACTTTGATACCTTGTTTTCTTGCAAATATCGCTAACGCAAGGCCTGCAACACCTGCACCTATAATGGCTATATGTTTAATTGAACTCATTTAAATCTTCCCAGTTTTTAAGAAAAAAGTGATTATCACTGGTCCAATAAACAGGATAAATATGGTAATTTAGGTTTGTAAATCCCATTTTATGAGATAGTTTTGCTAAATAATATTGAATTACAGTGGCTTCTTAGCTTCCAGAAAGTATTTGAACAATTAAGTTTTAAGCGGGCTGCTGAGCTGTGCCAAATTCCCAAATCAAATGTGAGCCGTCATGTTGCACTTTTAGAACAAGCGTTGAATGTAAGGCTATTGGAACGTACAACACGAAAAATGGTCGCGACAGAAGCGGGAGAACTTCTTTACCAAAACTTAACTCCGCTGCTTGTTGCGATGAGGGATGTTTTACAAGAAACCTATCAAAATAGTGATTTAGTTTCAGGGCATTTAAAAGTCATTACACCTGATTTACCGTTTTTGGCAGAGGCTATGGCTGAGTTTTGTTATAAACACCCTAACATTCAGTTAAGTTGTGATACTCAGCTTAATCCCGAAGAAGGGTTATTAGAAGGGTTTGATGTAGTGATACGTTTTGGACGAGGCCCTGTGGAGGATTCTGGATGGGTTGCAAAAGAGCTGGTTCGTTGGCCAAGTTGTGTCGTAGCTTCTCCTTTTTTACTAGATAAACATCCTAAACCAAATTCAACGACTGAACTTGGTAAGCTTCCCTGTATTACAAGCTTATCAGTCTTACAAGGAATGCCATGGAAATTCAAACGAGCAGGCACAGTTAATGTTGCATCCCGTTACAAAGTTAATAGTGGGCATATGGCAAAATCCGCTGCACTAAAAGGGCTAGGTTTTGCGATACTTCCTTTTGAAGCGTGCAGACAAGAGCTAGAAGAAGGGCAGTTAACAAAAATAGATTCCTTAGCTGATGAGCCTGAAGATTTGGTTTTGTATGCTTTTTATTCTGGACGTAGATATCCGTTCAAAAAAGTAAAAGCATTCCTTGAGTACCTTCAACTTGTTATTCAGCAACATTATCTTTCGAGCGAATGAAGCGCTTTAAATTATTATAACTGTGTTTGGCCCTTTTACTTTTTACAGATAGCTTGGGTATGTTTAAAAAAGAGCTTTATTAGCTTGCTAATTCGCCGCTTTGTTTATTTTGAAAGCAATTGAACTGCAAACCGTGTTTTTTTACTTTACCTTTATAAAAAGCTCTATATAATTCATCGT
>CESF01130579.1_pt1 | contig 10161 bp, 12 predicted proteins | sample 356331 | NCBI WGS metagenome assembly CESF01 (sample SAMEA2621779, study PRJEB7988) | marine metagenome | biome: marine biome (ENVO:00000447); feature: surface water layer (ENVO:00002042); material: "saline water (ENVO:00002010), including plankton (ENVO:xxxxxxxx)" | depth 5 m
CAAGCTGAAGAGCCAGTACAAGCTGAAGAGCCAGTACAAGCTGAAGAACCAGTGAAAGCTGAAGCACCTGCTAAAAATGAAAAAACTGTTTTAGTAAAAGGTTCAGCAAGCGCTGCAATGGCAAAACCTACGCCAGTTGCAGATAGTGAGCCAGAGCCAACACCAGCGGCTATGGCGCATGACAAGCGTACAGCTATTCCAGATAGCGGCCTTCGTGCAGGTTCAATTAAACCTGCTGGCAGAGCCAGTGCTGATATGGCAAAAACCTTAGCGGCTGATTAATTTAGTCGCTTAACTAAAAAAGCCGCGTTTTATAACGCGGCTTTTTTGTGTGTAATGTTTTTAAATAATACCAATTCGCTTAGTTAAGTGATCTATTTTGAGGCAAGGAAACCTCGTTGATAGCAAGGCAAAAATTTCGTTATTTAGTTGTTTTAAATCAGAAATTTTTAACGCAGGTAGCGACAGGTTTAATCCCTCAAAATGATTAAGTATTATTGCTGATTGGTATAACAATATCTTGTGTACCTAGGTGAGTTGCATAGCCGCCCACAAGCACCTTATAAATACCCTGCTCGTTCGAATAAACACTGGCTGAAATGTGTGAACTGCACCCCATTGCTCGGCCTTGTTCAAACTTAAAATGATTTTCTTGCTGTACAAATACATGCTTTGATAAGTAGCATGCAAGCGCACCACTGGCGCTACCGGTTGCTGACTCTTCGGGTATACCAACCAAAGGCGCAAAGTTACGGCAACTTGCGGTCAGCTCACTTTGCTCTTCACATAATTCAAAGGCATGAACACCAATTACATTATGCTGTTGGCAGAACTCGCTAAGCGCAACTTCATCGATATTGATTTTATCTAAGTAGCCATTGGGCACTGCGATAATAATATCCGGTAAACCTGTAGTTATTACATCTATTGGCAAGCCTGTTTCTGCGAATGTTGTTTCACAAAGCCCTAGTAAGTTTGCAAAGTCACCATAAGCTAAGTTGCCAAGATATTTTGGCAAGGCTTGCTCCATGGTAATTTGCCCGTCTTCGGCAATTGTTACACCTAACAAACCCGCTTTTGTTCGCTGAGTGTAATTACCTGCGTTTAAAATACCTTGGTCATATAAGGTAGCAAACACCGCAAGTGTTGCGTGTCCACAAAAATCAACTTCTTCGGTTGTAGTAAAAAATGATACAGCAAAGTCAACTTCATGATCTTGCTCTACAAAAGCCGTTTCTGAAAAGCCAACTTCTTTTGCAATCTTCAATTTTTCTGTATCTGAAAGATTGTCAGCATTTAATACCACGCCTGCAGGGTTACCACCTGCTCCCTCTGCTGTAAATGAGTTAACTAAAAATGCAGTTACTGTCATTATTTTTTCCATACTTAAGTTAAAAACTAGGTATTGCACTTGCGCCATAATATATCGATATGTCTGTAGTGCTATAAAAGTTGAGATCTAAATTGGCTGTTTTATACAAGGAATATAATTCTTACGATTCTAAATCTAACACCTAAGCTGACGTTACACCCATACATCATTAACCGCGGTCAACTGCCCACCTGCATTACCTGTATTTACAACCCCTTTAGGTTCAACAAGCATTATTTTACATTCTGTGTCTGCCTTTGGTTTATGTTCAACGCCCTTAGGAATTACAAATAATTCACCAGCTTCTAAAGTCACTACGCCATCCCTAAACTCAATTTCAAGCATGCCTTCAATAACAATGAATACTTCATCAGTATCAGGGTGATCATGCCAAACAAATTTACCTTCAACTTTAGCGAGTTTAAATTGATAGTCATTCATTTCAGCAATGACTCTTGGCGACCAATGCTCTGTGAATTTAGAAAACTTGTCTTTAAAGTTAACTGGTTTGTAAGTCATATTTATTCATCTCCGAAACGATCTTTGTGTAAGTCAAATTCATAAAACAACATTCCATTTTCCTTTGAAGCTTGTTCTTCAAAAGCCAATTTTTTTAAAAGCTTAATCGATGGTCTATTTAACTCATCAACACCAGCAATAAGCTTATGCCAGTATGAATAAGTACAAGCGAGGTTTATAAAGCCCTGCAATAACTCAAGTGCAAGACCCTGCCCCCAATACTGCTCAGCTAACAAATAACCGATATGAGCATCATGCTTTTCGGTATATACAAATAAAAGCCCAATAACTTCTTGATGTTGAGATTACAGCATTAATAGGCGGCATTCGTTAAGCATGTTAGCCAGCCACTTTTCAGCTGCAGCTATAGAATCTACCCCCTGAAAATAACTAGGTAAGTTTGCAACTACAGTAGGTGTTAATATCGCAGGTAAAGCGTTAACTAAAGTAGTTCGCTCTGACTTAGTGTCATTCGAGTTTAATTCAATAACGTTTAGTCTCTGTGTATTAAATGAAAGATTCATTTAATCTCTTAAATCTTCAGCTGTAAAATTACTTTTAAATGTAAAAGCATAAGGTGTGTCACCGTTTGTACGAAGATATTGCAACTTCTCTAATGCTTCTTGAGGGGTTGGAATATGCTTATCTTCAATCCACCATAAAACATAACTATCTTCAGCTAAGCGATGAAACCATTCAGCTTTTCTACGCATGAAATCTCGTGATGAGTGCGAAACATAAAATTTTTAAGATCTTCAACGCTTTCCCACACAGACATATTGATAATCATATTCGGATCATCAAATAACTTAATATTGGTAGCATCACCTGATTCGTCTTTTAATCGCCATACAAATCCAGCACTGTTTTCAGCAACGCCATTTATTAAATCGAGATTGTCTACAAAATCTTTTATTTCTGGCGCATCCAATGGATATTTGGCAAGAGCTATATTTAGCTGAGCAAGTTTCATCTTATGACTCTCCATAGCCATAGGGAAGTTTGTACCTTTAGTGTATTAAAATTAAGCTATATATCAATAACAAAGTTATTGAAAATCAAACCTAACTTATCTAATGTTTTTGTTCATAAATAAAAAGCCCAGCTAGTGCTGGGCTAAAAAGTGTTATCTATCTTCATATTAAAGTTGAGTCAAATTAACTCTCTTCCTGCTCCATAAAACGCTGTAGCTGGTCTTTAAGGTTAGGTGGAATACCTTTGATCACAAGCGTATCCGTAGCCTCGTTGTACATTACACGCTCACCTAAGTGTTTACGTTCAAAGCTCACGCTGACACCACCGCCCATGCCTGAGAACTTCACCATACTAGTGACTGTTTTCTTATCAACAGGGAAAGACTCTTCTAAGTCGTAACTTTGCTCTTGGCAAAAGCTGTCAAATGGACTGTCTTCATTTTTCGATAAGGTTGCAGAAAGTTCTTTAACGTTGGCATCTTCACCTGTTGTCACGCAATCATTACAGTAATCAAATACTTGCTTGCGTAGCTCGTCTTTCTCTGACTTATCGTATTGTTGCTCAGATAAGTAATCTTCTACAGCATTTAACATGACTTGGCTTTGCTGTTTAGGATCAATGCCCTCTTCGCAGCCTAAAAAGTCTAAAAAGAAGTCAGCAACTTTACGACCCGCACGCCCTTTAATAAACGACACATAGCGGTTATCTTCTGGTTGTGTATCCCACGCAGTTAAATCTACACGTGCAGCTAGTTGCATACGCGAAATATCTAAGTGGCGTGATGATGCTAGATCAAGCTCAGAAGTAATTGAATAATGCTCTTTAATATTGATCATCGCAATTAACAAGAAGTCACTTGCCACATATTGATAATGGCAAAAAACTAAATAACCCGTTTCGTTAAAAGCATACTTATTTAACTCTTCTTTAAGCACATTCGTTGCTTGCTCTGTCATGTGCCAAAAGCCTAGTTCATTGTTACGGTAACTTTGCATTGCTGAAGCAACAATGCTGTTTTTCTCGCCGCTGAATGCACAGTAGCCTTTACCTGGCTTACCATTATATGCATGGTGTAGCTGCTCAATAAAAACGGCTACTTTATCGTTAACAACCATCTCATCATTGCGTAAATGAATATCTGTATCGTCATCTTTTTTGTCTACATAATGAACGACTAATTTTTTAACATCTATTGTCATCTTTGTTTTTCACGCCTCTGGTGTTAAAATACGGGAATATAACTATTTTTATCGAACCAACTGATGCCTATCATATCAAAATATTCTAATGAGCAAGTAGAACAAATCGTTGATCAGCTGATTGATGTACTAACAGAGCACAAAGCGCCTGTTGATTTAAGCCTTATGTGTTTAGGAAATTCTATCACGCATATTTTAAAAGAGCATGTACCATCAGAGAAAAGACAAACTGTTGCCGACAACTTTGCCAAAGCATTAGCACAGTCGGTTAAATAAGATTTATGAATTTATCGCAACAAAGTCAGTTTTCTTCAAAAGTAAGTCAGCTTTTAAGTTGGGGCCATTGGTTCACTTTTGCTAACATAGGTTTAGTGCTATTTATTAGCTTAAGCTACTTAGTCGCAGACAGTGCACCAACCACTTTTATAGGCTATGTTTACATGCTCGTGACTTGGTTAAGTCACACGAGCTTTATTACTTTTATTGCCTTTGTTTTAACGATATTTCCATTAAGCTTAGTGTTTCCATACCCTCGGCATATTAGAGGGATGGCAGCAATTATCGCAACACTTGGGGCATCATTCTTAACGCTTGATGCCTATGTGTATTTCAACTTGGGTTATCACCTCAATACTTCTGCCCTACCAGAGATAGTTTCTTTATTGTGGCACCGTTTAACAAGCTCACCCGCATTAACAACGATTCTTGCAGGCGGTATTGTTCTGCTAATTTTAGCGTTTCAATTATTAGTCAGTAACTATACTTGGCACCATTTGGCGCGTTTAAAGCAATATAAATTCCCGCGCTATGCAACCAGCACTATCTTAGTGTGCTTTGCATTAAGCCACAGTATTCATATTTGGGCTGACGCTAACTTAAAATTTGATATTACTAAGCAAGATAATGTATTGCCATTGTCATACCCAACAACAGCAAAAAGCTTATTAGCAAAAAATGATTTACTTGATATCGAAAGCTATAAAGAAGCTCACGATGTTAGGCTAGACCCACATAATATTAATTACTTAGCACCGGCCCCACTTGCCGAGTGTAAGGCTGAGTCGAGTGCTACTATCGATATTTTAGTATTTGAAAACAATACTGATCTTGAGAAATATGTTGCCACTGAGCCGGCACTGCGTAAAACCGATTTGTTCTTACAGCCTGTTGAAGCCGAAGATACTTTATTTAGTTTAGTGTATGGCCTGCCAGCATTTTACAAAGCACCTATTCTAGACAAGCAGCAACTACCTGTGTGGCTTACTGATAATCGCTCAATTCAAATTAATGGTTTTGAACAATTCGAATTTATTAATAACGACGATCAAAACCCTGCGGTACGTTTAGTACGTGCAGATACTGCAACACAAACTCGCGAATCTGCCAATGCCGTATTTGCTTTTAGCCTTGCTAAAGAAAGCAATGGCATTGTCACAGCCTCACGTCTATACAGCTCAGATAAAAAAGTTGTACAAACCGATGGGCTTATTCAACCAAGCGATATTATCGCCACCAGCGTTGGTCACTACCTTGGCTGCAAAACATTAGCTAAACAAACCATGTTAGGTAGTAACCTATATAAACGTCATGATGACACTGGCGTAAACTACTCGCAAAATGTATTTATCGCATTTAAAAAAGACCGAATCACCCTGATTGATTCTGATGGTAATTTTAAAAATATTTCAGCAGCACAAGGCTTTGCAATTGAACAAGGATTAGATATTCCATTCTTAGTGCAAAGTATTAAAAAACTGAAGCGATATACGCCTTAGAACTTATTGATAAATCAATAATATGAACTAGCTTTAGATATTAGACACCTTATTTGATTAGGAGACACGGATGTCATGAAAGCCATAATCATTTACCTTATATCAATAGCCCTACTGTGTTTTTCATACAACTCAATGGCTGCCACCACTGAATACTATAAATGTGTTACAGACAGAGGCACAATATTTAGTGAATTTCCCTGCGGTAGCCGCGCAATAAAACATAAGATCCAAGTAACCGACCCAGACTTACAAGCTCCGAAAAACTTTGTTAAAGAGCTTAATGAGCTCGAACGCCTGCAAATTATCAGGAATATTGAGGCTGAAATTCGCAGTTATAAGTACCGTTTAGATATTTTAAGCCGCAACCGAGATAGAGCTCAGTATCAACAAGAACAACGCCTAAATCGTATTTTGTCTGATAAAGAAGCTAAGCAGATTAGTAAAGACATCAAAAAGCAACTGAAAGCAATTAACAAGCAATATGGGCGCGACGTGAAAAGTGTTAAAAAAAAACTCGCAAAACTTGAGAAAAAACTAGCTCGCTATAATTAAATACACTTTACTATTGGGTTTAAAGAATAAATAACATATTCTTAACACCTATAGAGTTATTGCTCTATGTTGGTATAAGACCAACACGCTTAATTAAGTGAACTATTTTGATGCAATAAAACCTTGTTGATAACAAGGTAAAAATGTCGTTATTTAGTTGTTCTAGATTAGAGATTTTTAACGCAGTTAGCGACAACTTTAATCCTTCAAAATGATTAAGTATTATTGCGGGTTAGTATGATTGTTAGAAGGAGTTTATATGCAGCCACAACACATTGCAGAGTTAATTTTATCTGGGTTTCGCAATCACTATAAACTCTTTCAAGCGATCACTGCCAAAGCGCCACTCGCGTTTGCAAACCGCGATTGGCAAAAAATAAATGAGATAAGCAAACTCAGAATTAGCCATTACGATGATCGGGTTAACGAAACCATTGCTAAGCTCAAATCGCTTAATGAACAGCAAATTATTACCTTAAACCAAACCTGCTGGCTTGAAACTAAACAACTCTATCAACAATTTTTGCGCTTTCACCCTCAAGCAGAACTCGCCGAAACCTTTTACAACTCGGTGTTTTGCCGCTTATTTCATCGCCGTTATTTTAATAATGACTTTATCTTTGTTAAAGCAACTTTAGCGGATGCTCCAGCATTACCGATGGAAGTAGAGTACCGAAGTTACCACCCTGTTGTTGATGGCCTAAGACCCACGATACGCAAAATTATTAACCAGTTTGATTTTAAAGCGCCCTTTGTCGATTTAGAACGCGATATCCGCTTGCTGGTAAAGGCCTTTTATAAGCAAGCACCCGACACACATCACCAAGCATGGCAAATGCGCTTTGATATACTGCAAGCCCCGTTTTACCGAAACAAAGCTGCTTATATTGTTGGCCGTGTGGTATCAGAAAGTGGCGTACAGCCATTTATTATTGCGGTGTTGCATCATGAAGACAAAGGTCTATACCTCGATGCCCTACTTACCAAATCATCGCAAATGCGGGTTATTTTTGGTTTTGCGCGTGCTTATTTTATGGTTGAAACCCATGCGCCATCTGCGTTAGTACGCTTTTTAAATCAGCTTATGCCGAACAAAACTCTGGCAGAGCTTTACAATGCAATAGGTTTTCATAAACAAGGTAAGACCGAGTTTTACCGAGAGTTTTTAAGTCATTTAGAGCATTCAAACGATCAGCTCGTTATTGCCCCTGGTACACCCGGGATGGTGATGATGGTATTTACCCTGCCTTCGTTTGGTTATGTATTTAAAGTCATTAAAGACACCTTTGGTGAAAGCAAGCCCTTTGGCCGCGATACCGTACTAAAACGCTACCAATTAGTAAAAAGCCATGACCGTGTTGGCCGCATGGCCGACACCATAGAGTATTCGAACGTCGTATTTCCACTGGCTCGATTTGATAGTAAATTACTTGAAGAGTTACATAAAACCATTGGTTCTTCGATGATAATTGAAGGCGAATGGTTAATCATCAAGCATTTGTATATTGAAAGACGGATGACACCGTTAAACCTGTATCTTGAAAATGCCAGTGAACAACAAGCGTTTGAAGCAATAGAAGAATATGGTCAAGCTTTAAAAGAAATGATCGCCGTAAATATTTTCCCAGGCGACATGCTGTTGAAAAACTTTGGGGTGAGTAAACATAATCGCATTATTTTTTACGACTATGATGAAGTTCAGTACCTAACAGACATGAACTTTCGCGCCTTACCAAAAGCAAAGTCGTACGATGATTACTTAACCAATGAGCAGAGTTACTCTGTGGCACCACAAGATGTGTTTCCAGAGCAATTATGTACCTTTGTGACAGCAAACCCAGTGTATAAGCAATATTTATTAAGTACACACCCTGAGCTTGAAGATCCAGCCTATTGGCGACAAGCACAATACAATTATAAGCAAGGTGTAGTTAACCACATTTATCCATACCCTGCTGCACAACGATTTATCCATTATTGGTAAACACCAAGGACACACAATGAATATAAGTAAAATAGATTTAAACTTACTTGTTTACCTAGATACCTTACTAAGAGAGTGTAATGTAACTAAAGCTGCTAACCAGCTGAGCATTACCCAACCTGCCATGAGTAATGGCCTAAAAAGACTCCGTAATTTATTTAACGACCCTATTTTAGTGCGTACCAGTGAAGGTATGGTACCAACTGAGCGTGCAAAAGAATTACAGCCGGTGATCCGCGGCATTTTAATGACTCTTGAAGAAACACTTGCACCAAACCGCGAATTTGAAGCATCACAAAGTAAGCGTGTTTTTCGTATCATGGCCAGTGACTATGCAGCAAGTACCCTAGCACCACGCTTATTGAGTAAATTACACGAAGAAGCGCCCGATACCACACTCGATATTTTGACTCCAAGTGATGTAACCTTCCACGATGTTGAAAACGGTAAAGTGGATATGGCTATTAACCGTTTCGAAAACTTACCGCAATCGTTTCACTATAAACAAATTTGGAAAGACAGCTTTTGTTGCTTAGTAAAAGCAGATAACCCAATTATCAAAGACTTCAGCCTCGACAGCTATTTAAAAGCCCGTCATATCTGGGTAAGTAAAACAGGCTTTGGTGTAGGTGTTGGGATGGACCCTAAAGATGTTCAAAAGCTAGGTTGGGTAGATGAAGCGCTCGCTCACTTTGGTAAACACCGAAATATTGCCACCTTTACTCGTAACTACCACGTTGCCATTCACTTAGCGAAAGAACAAAACTTAGTAGCAACTTTACCATCTAAAGCGGCAAATATTTATTTAGACGATCCGGGCCTTACAATTCTAGAGCCGCCATTCCCTATTCCACCATTTGAGCTAGATATGATTTGGAGCCCGCTGCTACACCGCGATGCAAGCCATATTTGGTTACGCCAAAAAGTTGCAGAAGTAGCCGACGAGCTTAAGTAAGATTTTACCACTGAATTTGTAATTATTGCTGATAAGCAACGTGTTAGCTTAGCTTATCAGTAATCCCCCTCCTATAAAAAACCTACAACCACTTGAAATACAATAACTTTATATTTAAGTGATGAACTGGAATATGCTTTGCAAGTATCTAATTACATTGTTTTTAATATTCAAAAAGAGGTCATTATGAATACTCATCAAGGACAAGACGTTCATCATATTGCAGATATCATTCAAGTTATGAATAGCGGTATCGATTTTTATGAAAAAGCACAGGAAAAAGTAACCGACCCAAGCATTATTGCCTTATTTCAACGCATGATAGATGCGCGTAAAGTAAGTGTTGAGCGCTTACAACCTTATGCCATTAACGAAAATGGCGAGCGTGAAAATGGCTCTGACTTTGCTGTAGAAGCACGTAAAGCCTATACATCTTTAATAACTAAACTTGGTGCAGACAAAAACGCCACGTACGTTAGCGAACTTGAAGAAGTTGAAGATAAAACACTAGCTGAAATCAAACACGCGCTTAAAAAACCACAACCACATGACTGTGAAGCCGCGTTATCAAAAACCCTGCTGACAATTCAAAGTTGTCATGCTGAAATGAGTAAAATGAAAAAGCATTAAATTGTGAGAGTGCAAAGCCCAGTTAAGCTGGGCTTTTATCTGTTTAGATGAACTGTTTATTATTTATCTTGATTTAGCCTCTTGGTTGTAACTTCATTTGACAGACAACTAATAACTAATCCACCATCCGTACTAAAGTTCAACTAAGGTCCCAGACTGTGTGAAAACTAATTTTTAATAAATTGTCTTGGGTATGT
>CESF01022186.1_pt1 | contig 10155 bp, 10 predicted proteins | sample 356331 | NCBI WGS metagenome assembly CESF01 (sample SAMEA2621779, study PRJEB7988) | marine metagenome | biome: marine biome (ENVO:00000447); feature: surface water layer (ENVO:00002042); material: "saline water (ENVO:00002010), including plankton (ENVO:xxxxxxxx)" | depth 5 m
CTACCAACTGAGCTACTTTCGCAGAACTGCAAATTTAAAATATTTTAGTTATTTATATATAGATAAATCAAGATTTAATGTATCAAAATATTTAAATCTATTTAAACAGACAGATAGTATAGTGTCTCTTAATGAATTGGAAATTCTTTCAGGAAAATATTTAACAGCAATATACGCTTGAAAAGTTTCAGCTACATCCTCTGAGTCAGGATTATCTTTAGCATAAGTTGAAAGGAAATTACCATCAAGTAAAACAGCTTCATTCCATCCCTCTTGTCCATAAACATATGGGTCAATTGAAAGGTGCGCTGATTCATGGATCATTAATTCTTCTGTCCTGTCTCCATCAGGTCTTGTTGATACTACATTATCAAGCCAGCCAGTATGAAATGTAATATTAGCATAATTTAAATCAGCAGATCTTTGAGCTGAAGCTCCCTCTTCTCCTTTTAGAAACTCAAAAGATTTTATGTTTTTTCTAAGATCTTTTCCAAGTTGACCAATTAAAGGAGCATATTTAAGTTCTATGCTAGCTGCTTCCTCTAATGAAAACTCGGAGTAAATTTCAAAGTCTACAGATAGACCATCACCAAAGTTTACCTTATATACATGAGCAGGGTATGTAATAAAATCCGGTATAGACTTATCATAAAATAATCTATCTGAAATACCCTGGTAAGATGATGTAGAATAAACTGTGTAATCAGAAGGTTTAATTAAATCTGGAAGCTCCCACATGGTTCCCCCAAAGGGGGGATCTGTAATTTCAATCTTATTAAAAAGGTACACCCCATCCTCAGCACTTTGAGATCTTATTAAATATAATTGATCTTGAAGATCATTTAACTGATTTGTCAGATTGTTATTGTCACTTTCAAAAATTTCATTTGATTCAGTTAGAACTTCTATTTGATTGATATACTCCTCAATTTGATTCTGAAAACCACTAATTTGAAAATTTAACTCATTGATTTGACCTAATTGTATATTATTCTGGGAAGTCAATTGGTTTATCTGAATAGAGTAATCGTTAATTTCAGAATTAAGTTTGGCAATTTCCGATTGGAGTGCAACTATAGTCTCATTTAGTTCATTGATCTCATCTTCTTTTGAACAAGAAATAAAGATTAATAATACAGTTAAAAAAAGATACTTATAGTTTCTCATATTGAATAATCATCTCTCCTGGATTATGAGATGGAATATAATAAGAGAATCCGTATCTATTACATATTTGATCGATAATTTTTTTTTGCATGACTGGTGAATTACCTGTAATAACATGAAGACTAACACTTCCTTTTACAGAGTTTAAGAGCATATATTCCTCAATTAGTTCAAGACCCTCTGGATGAGTTTTACCATGTAAATCAATCTTCATCTTTTATTTCTTTTTTAATCTGATTCAATTTAATAAGAGCTTCAACTGGGCTTAGGTTATCAATATCTAAATTTTCAATTATTTTTCTAATTTCTTGCATCTTTGGATCTTCGACATCAAAAAAACTTAGTTGAAAGTCACCATCTTTGCTTCCACCTTTTGATTCTTTAGGCTTATTTCTTTCCATCAATTTTAGTTTGTTTTTTGCAGAGTCTAAAACTAACTTCGGCATTCCTGCCATTTTAGCTACATGGATACCAAAACTATGATTACTCCCTCCTCTAACAAGTTTTCTAAGGAATGTTACATCATCTTTTGTTTCTTTAACACTTACATTAAAGTTTTTAATTCCTTTAAAAATTGATTCCATTTCATTCAAATCATGATAATGTGTTGCAAAAAGAACATGAGGTTTATTTTTATTTTCGTGAAGAAATTCAGCAATTGCCCATGCAATTGATATTCCATCATAAGTACTTGTTCCTCTACCTATCTCATCTAAAAGGATAAGGCTGTTCTTAGTTAAGTTATTTAATATAGATGCCGTCTCATTCATCTCAACCATAAATGTTGATTCTCCCATAGAGATATTATCACTTGCTCCTACTCTTGTAAATATTCTATCAACTAAAGAAAATTTCATTTTTTTTGCAGGAACAAAACTTCCAATCTGAGCTAATATTGTGACTAATGCAGTCTGTCTAAGTATAGCTGATTTTCCTGACATATTTGGACCTGTAATCATAATAATCTGCTGTTCGTTATCTAATGAAATATCATTGGGAATATATCTCTCCCCATGAGGAAGGTTAGCCTCAATAACTGGATGTCTTCCCTCCTTTATTTCAATTTTTTTTTCTTTTATAATTTCTGGACATGAATATTTAAATTTAATTGCTCTTTTAGAAAATGAATTTAAAATATCAATTATTGATACTTTCTCTGAAATCATCTTTAAAGTTGAGAGCCCATCTTGTAGCTTATCAATTAATTTTAGAAATAGTCTTAATTCAAGGTCCTTAATCTTTTCATCTGCATTAACTATTTTTTCTTCATATTCTTTTAATTCCTGAGTAATATATCTTTCCGCATTGACTAGTGTTTGTTTTCTTATCCATTCTTCAGGAACCTTATCCTTGTGGGTATTTCTTACCTCTATATAATATCCAAAAACATTATTAAAAGATATCTTCAGCGATGGTATTTTTGTTTTATCAGTTTCTCTCTCTAGGATTTGATTTAAGTATTGCTTACCTGATGATCTTATTTCTCTTAAAGCATCTAATTCTTTTGAATATTTGTCATTTATAAAATCTCCTTTTAAAACAGAAACAGGTGAATCCTCTTTTAAAGTTTTTGAGATTTCATCAACGATTGATTTTGATTTAGGCACACTATTACCAAAACTTTTTAAAGTTCCGTCTCCTTTCTTCAGGGAGTCTTGAATAATCTTTACGCTTTCTAGGGAGTTTTTTAAATGTACTAATTCTCTAGGAGAGATTTTATAAGTTGCAACCTTTGACATTAGCCTCTCTATGTCAGATATACTATTTAAATTTAAATCCAGTATATCACTAATATTATCATCATTAATTATAGAAGTTACAATCTTTTGACGTCCAAGGATATCTTTTTTATCTATTAAGGGAAATGCAATCCAATTTTTTAATTTTCTGGAACCCATACTAGTAATAGTGTCATCTATTGTCTCAGATAGATTAAATCCATTAATTGAATTTGAACCAAATAGCTCAAGGTTTTTCATTGTAAATTTATCCATCCAAACATATGAGTCTGGAAAAATTCTTTGAAGATTTGAAATATGGCTTAAGTTATTGTGTTCGGTATCATCCAAATAGTGGATAATTGAACCAGCTGCTATTGTACCCAGTTTAATTTCATCCACCCCAAAGCCTTTGAGGCTTTTAGTTTTAAAATGATTTAATAATTTATTCTGAGAGTATGTGCTGTCGTATACCCAATCATCTAATGGATAAACATTATATGAATTACCCATTAATTCGTTGAATTTATTCTTTGAAGGTTTTGAAATTAGAATTTCATTTGGTGAAAAGTTTGCTATTAATTGATCAATAAGTTTAACATCTCCTTGTGAGACGTAGAAGTCTCCAGTTGAAACATCCAAAAACGAAATACCACATTGATTTTTTTCAAAATATATTGACGCTAAATAATTATTTTTTTTCTGATCTAATACTCCATCATTTATTGCAATTCCTGGTGTAACAATTTCCGTAACTCCTCTTTTAACAATTTTCTTTGTCAGTTTAGGGTCTTCTAATTGGTCACAAATGGCTACTCGATTTCCAGCTTTTACAAGTTTGGGCAGATAATTTTCAATTGAATGATGAGGGAAACCAGCTAATTCAGTTTCACTTGTTGATCCTGCTCCTCTTTTTGTAAGCACAATTCCTAAAACCTTTGATGCCAAAATTGCATCTTCTCCAAATGTCTCATAAAAATCTCCTACTCTAAATAAAAGTATAGTATTAGGATATTTAGATTTAATATCATTATACTGCTTCATTAAAGGAGTGATTTTAGTAGCTTTAGTCACAAGTATGTATTTGTGCTAATGTAAATATTTTTATTTTTACTTAAATGCGAAAATTAAAAAATACTGAACTAAATAGAAAGTCAGTTGATGAATTCAAAAAATCAAAAAAAACCTCTGCTATTGTCATTCTAGATAATATTAGGAGTATTCATAACGTGGGGTCAATTTTTAGAACATCTGATTCTTTCTTAATTGAAAAAATTATAATTTCTGGCTACACAGCAACTCCAGATAATCCAAAAATGGAGAAGACAGCATTAGGTTCCTCAGACTCTGTTGATTGGGAATATTCAGAAGATATAATCGATACCATTGAAAAACTAAAAAAAAGAGGAACTAAAATAGTCTCTGTAGAGCAAGCTGATAAATCTCTTAAAATTGAAAATTTTAAACCATTTAAGGATCATAAGTATGCATTTATATTTGGAAACGAAGTGGATGGAATTCAAGATGAAATAATAAATGTTTCAGATGAAGTTGTTGAAATACCCCAAGTTGGGACTAAGCATTCTTTAAATGTTTCCGTTGCTGCAGGAATAGTTCTTTGGGACTTTTTTTATAAAACAGAAATATAGTTAATGAAGTACATACTTTTTATATTATTACTTTTTATTTCATGTTCAAAAAACTCAGAATCAAATTCTATTAATGAAGATGAAAGTCTAGCTTCAGAAACTGAACAATTATCTAATGACTATTATGAAATATATTTATTAGAACAATTAAATGAAAATAGAGGTTATTGTATTGATATTAAAGGTTCAAAATTAAATGCAGATCCTGATAATGGGCTTCAAGCTCATACATGCTATTCATATCAAGGAGAGGTATCTGTCGATCAAGGTTTTGATAATGTGAAAATTGATAAAGATGAATTTTACATGCCTTTTTTTGATGTATGTATGGAGGCTGAGAACACAAGTGCCTCATCAACACTAAACTTAAAAGGATGTAATAAGAATGAAAAGCAGAAATTTAAATTTAATAGTAAAGCTGAGATAGTATTAAATGACAACAATAATTTATGTCTTACAGTTTCTGAAAATTCTAGAGAGGGAGGCGGTGGGACACCAACTCATTTGATAAGAGACTTGATTCTAGATAATTGTAGCACTGATATTTCAGCTAGACAAAGATGGGGATTACGAAAGACTCAATAGTGACTCTTTTGGAGTATCATTATCTTCACACTCATTTAATAATTTATTTACAGATTTTAATAAAACAGGATGTATAAAATCAGCAGCAATATCATTAAGTGGATATAAAACAAAATTCCTAAGATGTAGTCTTTGATGAGGAATTATTAAATCTTTCTGGTTAACAATTTTATCTGAATAAAATAATATATCAATATCAATCTCCCTTGCTTCAATCTTGTCAGTATTTCTTTTTCTTCCAATTCTTTCCTCTATGTTTTTGAGTTTAATTATAAGTTCCGCTGGTATTAACTCAGATTTGATAAGTGTGCAAAGGTTAAGAAAATCATCAGAGTGAAATCCCCAAGATTTAGTCTCATAAATTTTAGATATTAAAATTACCTCACCTATATCTTTTTGAATTAATCTTAAAGCTTCTTTAATAAAAGAATAACGATTACCTTTGTTACTGCCTATAGATAAGTAAATCTTTCTCATATATTTGAAATACCATGAAAACTAATCAAATTTCTCTTGCTAATAAAATATATTTAATATTAGCTGGATTATTTATAACATCTCTAGTAGCTTCAAATTTAATATTTACAAAAATATTTTATTGGTATCCTTTTGATATAAATTTCATGGGTGTTAAGCTTTTCGAATTATCTGTAGGAATTCTTCCTTACCCTTTAACATTTTTAATTACAGACTTAATATCTGAAATATATGGTCAGAAAAAAGCTGATCAAGTAGTAATAACAGGAATATTTGCATCTGTTTTTTCAATATTATTAATTTTTATATCTAGTCAAGTACCAGCGATTGAAGGATCTCCTATTGATGATACTACATTTAATAATGTTTTTCTTAATGCACCATTAGCTGTACTTGCATCAATGCTAACATATTTATTTGCTCAATTTATAGATATTAGAGTTTATCACTTTTGGAAAAGATTGACTAAAGGAAAACACTTATGGTTAAGAAATAATTTTTCAACTTTTACATCACAATTTGTAGATACATTTACAATTGTATCTCTTCTTATAGTTTTTGAAATATTACCTCAAGATAAATTTCTGGTGTTAATAGTATCAGGCTTCCTCTTCAAGGTAATGGTTGCTGTTTTAGATACACCTCTTTTGTACATATGTGTATGGTTATTTAGGAAAAAATTTAACTTAAAAGTGGGAGAGGAAATAAAACTTAACTGAATTGGATAAAAAGAGAATAAATAAATACTTAAGCGAAGTTGGTTTCTGTTCAAGAAGAAAAGCAGATGATTATATTTCTGACGGAAGAGTATATATAAATGGTAAGCCTGCTTTACTAGGTTCTAAAGTAAATATTGAAGATGAAATTTCAGTTGATGGCGAAATCATTCAATATAAAGACAAAAAGAAGGTATATATTGCTTTTAACAAGCCTGTAGGGGTTGAGTGCACTGGTAATAACAAAGTAAAAGATAATATAATTGACTTTATTAATCATAAAGAAAGACTTTTTACAATTGGTAGAATTGATAAGCTAAGTGAGGGTTTAATATTGCTAACTAATGATGGAGATATTGTTAATAATGTTCTTCGTGCAGAAAACAGAAAAGAAAAAGAATATATAGTAACTGTCAATAAAAAAATTACAACTGAATTTATAGATAAAATGAGAAGAGGTGTAAGAATAATGGGTAAAATGACTAGGAAATGTTTTGTAAAAAAAATTCATGAAAATAGATTTAAAATTATTTTAACTCAAGGAATGAATAGGCAGATAAGAAGAATGTGTGAGGTTCTTGGATATAGAGTTACAAAATTAAAACGTGTAAGAATAATGGATATTCATCTTGACACTAAAGTTGGAGAATACAGAGATCTAAAAAATGAAGAAGTTGGGCAGTTATTTATTAAGTAATTGTAATATCGACTGTGTAACCTTCATTTGATCTTACGTTAAATACTGTAGAATCTTCAAATATTAAATATTGACCTTTAATACCAATTAATTTTCCTTCAATTGTATCTGATTTTTTTAAGCTTGTGGACTTAACACTCTCAATTTGACCCTCCCTGAAATAGTTAAACCTAACAATTTCACTATCTGTTTTAAAATAGTCTTTAAACTCATCTCCCAAAACCTTTAAAGCGTCTTTTTTAAAATCAACAATATTCCCTTCTTCAATATTATTAGTCAACATCTTTCTCCAATTAGTTTTATCAGAAAAGTTGTCTTTTAATTTAACTTCAGCAATGCCAGCAAGGTATCTATTAGGAACTTCAATTAACTCAATTGCTTCAATTGCTCCTTGATCAATCCATCTGGTTGTTTTACTAGTTGATCTGGTTACACCAACCTTAACCCCACTTGTTTTAGATAGGTATACAATATGATCTTGTAGTTGAATTTTCTTTTCATATTCAAGATCTCTATCTTGAACATCTAAATGAGCTTTACTTAACTCAGGTTTCATAACCCAATCACCAGACATCGGTGACTCAAAAAAACACTTTTTACAAAATCCATTTGCAAAGATTTCAATGTTATCTTGACATGAAAGGCAACAAAAACCTGTTTTGTGAATCTTAAAATTTTTACCAATTGATTGATTAAGAAATAGCAGATCATCCCCAAAGTCTAAAATATATCTAACAGGATCATCATGAATTGAAATCATTTTTTTAAATACTCCTGAAAACATATTTTAATGTTTACTATTTTTATGATAAATATATACATTCCATGCCAATTCCAATTTTTAATTCTGTTGCATCATTCTTTTTAAAAAGAAGAATTAGTCAGATAGAGCTTTTTAAAGATTACCCGATTGAAGTGCAACAAGAAGTGCTGAGGAAAATGATAGTTTATTCAATAGATACTGAAATTGGAAAAAAATATGATTTTAAAACAATTAGACATTATAATGACTTTAAAGAAAGAGTGCCCACAGTTACGTATGAGGATATTTACAATGACATAGAAAGAAATAGAAAAGGAGAGCAAAATATATTTTGGCGAACTCCTATTAAATGGTTTGCTAAGTCCAGTGGAACTACCAATGCAAAAAGCAAATTTATACCAATAAGCTTTGAATCTTTAGAGGATTGTCATTACAAAGCAGGTAAGGACATGCTATCTCTTTATTTTAATAATAACATAAATTCCCAGCTTTTAGTTGGAAAATGTCTCCGTCTTGGTGGATCAAGAGAGATCTATGAAAATAATGATAGTTATTATGGAGATTTATCAGCAATAATTATAGATAATCTTCCATTTTGGGCTGAATTAAGCAGTACACCTAGCTCTAAAACGTCTCTTATACCAGAATGGGAAGACAAAGTCAAAGCAATCATTAAAGAGTCAGTAAATGAAAATGTAACAAGCTTTGCTGGAGTTCCATCCTGGATGCTATCCTTATTTCAAGAAGTAATAGAAAAAACAGGTAAAGATGACATTCTTGAGGTATGGCAAAATGCCGAAGTTTATTTTCATGGAGGCGTTAGTTTTGAGCCATATAGAAACTTATACAGCAAATTATTTCCATCAAAAGATTTTAAATATTTTGAAATTTTTAATGCCTCTGAGGGTTTTTTTGCTATTCAGGACCAAAATAGCTCCACCGAATTATTGTTAATGCTTGATTATGGAATATTTTATGAGTTTATACCAGTAAAAGGTTCAGAAAATGAAATTGTTTCTCTGGCAGATGTCGAACTTAACATAAATTATGAAATGGTAATAACTACTAATTCTGGTCTATGGAGATATAAAATTGGTGACACCATTAAATTTACTTGTTTAAATCCATATAGGATTAAGGTTACAGGGAGGACAAAACATTTTATAAATGTATTTGGCGAGGAATTGGTAGTTGAAAATGTTGAAATGGCTTTATCAAAAACTACAGAGCTTACTAAATCTGAAATATCTAACTATACTGTAGGACCAATATTTATGGGTGATAAAACTAAAGGATCTCATGAATGGATTATAGAGTTTTCTAGAGAACCAGATGATATTAATAAGTTTACTGAGATATTAGATTTAAGCTTGCAGAGTCTAAATTCTGATTATGAAGCAAAAAGACATAAAAACTCTACATTAGAGCTGCCAAAAATTATTTTAGGGAGAAAAAATCTTTTCTATGATTGGTTAGGGTCTAGAAATAAACTAGGTGGACAAAACAAGATTCCAAGACTTTCAAATTCTAGAGAATATATTGAAGAACTTTTAAAAATTAATTAAGAGACAGCTTTTAGATGAGATATATCTACATTTTTTAGTTTCTGATCAGCATAGACTTTTGTAATTTTTAATTCTTTAATGTCAGAACTAGGCAGGTTGAACATTGCATCATTTAATATTGCCTCACACAGAGTTCTTAAACCTCTAGCACCTATTTTAAATTCAAATGCCCTGTCTACAATGTAGTCAATTGCGCTAGGTGTAATAGTAAATTCAATGTCATCGATTTCGAAAAGCCTTGTATATTGTTTTACAAGAGCATTTTTTGGAACTGTCATAATATCTCTTAATGCATCTTTTGATAATGGGTTTAAATGGCACATAACTGGAAGCCTACCTATTATCTCTGGAATTAGACCATATGATCTAATATCGTGAGGATTAACAAATTTTAAAACATTTTCTTCATCATTTACAATTTTATCATCAGAGGATTTAAAACCTATAGATTGCAGATTAAGTCTTGTCTTTATAATTTTATCAATTCCATCAAAAGCACCACCAGCTATGAATAAAATATTTGAAGTATTCAGCTCAATAAATTGTTGATCAGGATGCTTTCTGCCACCCTTTGGAGGAACATTCACAGTTGTACCTTCAAGTAACTTAAGCATTGCTTGTTGAACTCCTTCGCCTGATACATCTCTAGTAATTGAAGGATTATCACTTTTTCTAGCAATTTTGTCGATTTCATCAATAAATACTATTCCATTTTGTGCTTTTTCTAAATCAAATTCAGCTGCTTGAAGTAATTTACTTAATATACTCTCAACATCCTCTCCTACATATCCCGCCTCAGTAAGAACTGTTGCGTCAAC
>CESF01312429.1_pt1 | contig 10093 bp, 8 predicted proteins | sample 356331 | NCBI WGS metagenome assembly CESF01 (sample SAMEA2621779, study PRJEB7988) | marine metagenome | biome: marine biome (ENVO:00000447); feature: surface water layer (ENVO:00002042); material: "saline water (ENVO:00002010), including plankton (ENVO:xxxxxxxx)" | depth 5 m
TCTCTACAAAGAAGATGCCTTTTATATATTTGAATTAAAAGAAGATGATTACACAATGGGAAAAATGATCGAAAGTTATTTCTTCATGCTTCATGAAGCAGTTGTTTCTTTTGTTGGATTCAAAAAAGAACATCCCACTAAAAAAGAAGCCTATATTTACATTCGATATAAGGATCCAGAAACATCACATGAAACAATATATCAACATTTTAAGGATGTAATAGACATATTATCCAACCAATTTATAAGAATTCAACGTGAATTTTCAAGTATAAAACTAGAAAATAAATAACTTTATTATAATTTAATAAATAAATCCTTTACATATATAAGATGAATACTCAAGAAATACGAGAATTAACATATGGATCCATTATTCAATTAAATGACAAAGATCAATCTTATACAAATGAGTATTTTTTCATTTCTTATATATGTAACGACTATATTGATTTAATATCCTTATTATCAAATGAAGATCATCAACTAATTTATGAAGATGGAATATGGAAAAAAGAAGACACCATAATCACAGAAATTGTATTACGGTTTCAACCAAAGGAAGGCTATGCACAAGCAAATCGTCTTGTGCCAGGAACCATTATTTCTGTCATATACAAAGACAATACTGGCTATGAGAGCATGGAGTGTAATATTACTCAATTGGAAGAAGACATGATCACGATTGAAGAATTAGAAACCGGCGAAACTTATTATATTGATTTCAAATATGCGGGATTGGATCAAACGATTATTCACAGTATCAAAATAAAGGATTCTTCTACCACACAACCCTCTTCTTCACAACAAGATGACGAAGAGATCGTCAGTTATGATATGGAACAACAAATGAGCGACTACATCAACACCATGTCTCTATATACGAAAAATCGCAAAACTATATTAAAAGAGGTACAAAAATACACTCAATTGGTTGATCTATATAGTGATTTAGAAAATGGTGTTTTATATGAAGATCTTCCTAAAGATCAAGTGTTATTGTCTTTTTTATATTTAAATCCTTCTTTTTTTTATCCAGTTAGTTCTTATGTTTACCCAAAAAAATATTCACAACAAGAAGGATCCAAATTAAAGGGAGAAGAAATGGTTTCATTGGAAAATGAAGATTATGAAAGTATTTTAAATGAACTAAAAGAACAAACTACCATACAACAAAGACTATCTTTTGTAGAAAATTTATTGTACGGTCAAGAAAAAAGAGAAAAATATCATCGTAAAATTAAAGTAAGTGAAGATTCGTTTGTATGGATGAACTCTGTTGCTGATAATGATCTTATATTACCCGTTCACTCAAAACAAACGAAATTAGGATTTTTATCAAAAGAAAAGGAATTCATTATTAACGGTATCTTATTTCATAATGAGGAAAAAATGAAACAAAAGTTTAACTATCAACCCGGAGAAACGATCATGTCAAAGTCGATTCAAAGTGAATTTTCATTGTACAAAGGATGGTCTAAAATGAATATTATGCACAAACCTGATGATTCGCTTTCTATATCAAATCATTATGGTTATGTACCCATGAATCAATACAATACAAAATGGAACCATTTTATCAAACAAATGAAAATTAAAAACTATGATGTGTATCAAGTAGTCGGTGGATCTTTTCATTTAAATGCGTATGAAATACTACAACAATTAAGTATCATTCAAATGGAAAAGACAAATACAAATGATATTCGTTGGATCATGGGTTCCATTCGTAAAAATATACAACAGTTTAGAAAGAACGTACAAGAAAAAATAAAAATATGGAAAGAAACACCAAATGAACCCTATGAGTTTCATCATTATAGCGATGTTTATTCTAAAATGTGTACTTTTTACAATGAAGCCAATTTAAGTATACGCGGGCACGCAGGAGAAATATTTGATTTACAACACATTGATGACGGTCAAATTGTCATGTATAATTATCAACAAGAAAACAAAGATCTCAAACTAGATTTAAATGATGAAGATATATCCATTATCATATCATCCTTAAATACTTACGTTGAAAACGCAAACAAGGAAAATAAATTAGAAAACGCGCAAAAAAAGAAAATAAATCACGTGAAAACATATGAAACCCTTGAAGAACTCCAAAACGATGGAAATAAGAATATTGTATTGAGAGATCCACCGAAATCATTTGAAAATAGCGTACAATACTTATATTCCATTTTAACAAGTCAACCAAAACCATATAATGATCCAGTTGAATTATTTAATCAAAAGTTAGGTACATTTTTAGAAAACTATGAGAGTTCATTTACTCCGGCCCAATTGAAAGAATTACAAACAAATATTTTTGATAAACGCAACGACTTATTTGATGTACTCATGAACAAAGTCATTGAATATCAAGTTCGTGAAAATGACAAATGTTATGTAAAACAAGAAAAAGACTATTACGTGTACCAAGAAAAAAAATGGGTCCATTTAAGTAAACACGAAGAGAAACTAAGAAATAAAAAAATATTGCGCGTTCAAAACGCGGTTCAAGATATAGAATCTTCGAATGAATCATTATTAAATGATTACGTACACGATTTAGTACAACAAATGCATAACGAAGAAACAATCAAACAAGAATTATCTGAAAAAAACATTGCGTTAGATGAAAAGAATCATTTACTACTTATACGAAATCAAAAAAATAACAAAATGCGTGGGTTATTGAAATATAATAAAATGAAACAAAGACACGAACAATTATTTGATCTAGGAAGTTATTTATCAAACATTGTAATTTCTCCTTATGAGGGATTATTGTATGAAATCATTTCCATGGACGATTTAGAGGAAAAATATCGATTAATGTTGGATTTTATTGCGACCTTAACCATTGATTCAAATGATAAAGATTGGTTTTATTGTATGTTAACAAACACAAAATTAGTACCTAAATTTTATCATAAATTAAGTATTGCTTATTTGAATCAAAATGATTACGACATTGTTATGAAACAGATTTGTTTAGAAGAGGGAACCATTAGTGAAAGTGGAGATGCATGGATCCATACAAATACGGGTATGAAAATTCAAAGTATCTATTTTGATACAAATTATGGATATGATGAAAATGGGTTTAAAATTCAACATGATGAAGTGAAGGAACCAGACTATGAAGAAAAAGCGAAAAAAATAGTGATTCTTAGTCCCGATGAATCAAGAATGGCTAAATTAGTAGATCTTTTTATGAATCATATTGGATTGGATCGAAAATCTTCATTGGGAAAAGACAAAAATCAACATATACGAAATATATACACGATATATCAAGAATCTTTAAAACGCGAGTCTTCGACAAAGAAATCTAAGGACACAAATGATAAGAAAAAATGTTTTGCATCACTTTCCTATTTATTTATATACGTTCAATGTAACCCTCAATTGATTCAAAAATCGTATCCTGGTTGTAGCCATTCGTTCAAAGGATATCCGTTGGAATCTTCCTTCAAAAATACATCAGGTATCGAGTATATGGCATGTATATTGTCTAAATTATCCAAGTTACATAAGTCAAATAAGAAACCACCTCCATATAGTGCGTTTGTTTCATCCGATGAATCTGAAATCGTAAATAGCATGGTAACATTTATAAAAAAATATCTATTGACTCAACCCCAAGTGACAATGATGCTTCGTACAAAGCAAGAAATCATAAACACACAACAAAACAATGAAGAAAACGTTGAATACCAGATGTTACAACAATTTTCACGTTTTTATCCCTCATTGAACCCCATTGTGTTAAAAAATATGGAATCCACGTCTTCAAAACAAAACAGTGACAAATATGATCTATATCATAAGATACAAGATGAGAACACCTTTCAACATTTGAAAATACAAGATTTTTTACAAAATGCGTTAGATAATCACAAAGATTTACCGTTACTAACCACAAGATTAGGACAACCCTATTTACAAAACTATTGTTGTAATCAAAGTGATTATATTGTAACTCACTTATGTGATACCAAACAAAAACAAGAAGCGTTTCGTGCGATTCAAACATCTATAAAAGACAAAGACGAAATGCTACGCTATTTACAAAAAAGATACATAAATAGTCAAAATGTGTGCTTTGTGAAACAACACGAAAACATGGCCTTACAAGAACCCCTCGTTCACTTTAATGATGAAGTCATTGTCTATATGTTTATGATTCATTGTGGTAATTTCGATAATGACAAACCAGTTATGCCGTTTGTAGAAGAAATTATTCCTGAAAAACCGAATCAAAGTGTATATGATCGCAATGATACATTGGAAAATAAAATTCAACGTTTAAAAGACAATGGGTTTAACTATACATTGGAAACATTGACAGAAATTCTTAAAAAGAAAGCGTCCATGGAGGCAAAACCATTTGTTGCTTCCAGTGGTAGTTCCAATACTAGTGTATTAGAAGAAGTCGGTACATTTTTCAATGTATCTTTTTCTACCATGTCCATGAACGACATAGAACGCTATTTTGAAACACAAACCGAACAATTGAAAACAAATATAGGATCTAGAATACAAGCGATGGGCGTACAAAACAAGAAATTATCAATGATTATGAAATACTTTCAGCACTCTCAACGAAGTAGTCAATATGGTTCTTATCATGGATTATTACAACAATTCATATATGCGCTTTTATTTACGATTCCTGAATTTATATTATCACATAAAACACCAAATCAATATAGATTATTATGTCAGCATTGGAATTTTGCCGAAAAACACAAACAAACTCTCATGGAACAACAAGACGATACCTTCAAAATGTTTGAAAGTATAGATGATATTGTAGTCGGTTCAAGTGAAGAACAATTTTTGAGATTAATACAAACCATGAAATCCATATTCACATTGGACCATTTTAAAGAAAACGAGACCATTCAATATAGTTATTTGTCTTTTGTCTTTTATAAGTTATTATATTGGTATACGATGTTTGATTTGAACGCCCAAACATTGGGAAGCAATAATGGTTTCATTAAAAAAACAAATATAGCACTTTATGATTATTTGAATCTCATGGTAAAGTATTCCGTCAATGATTATAGTCACGCCAAAATGGTAACCCGACGATTACAGCAAAGTGAAAAGCAAAATATCATCAATTCATTTGAGAAAATGAAACCTCACGTACGTGAAGTAGAAAATCTAAAGAAGAACTTGGGTTTAGGAAAATGGGCGTACGGCAAGGGGAAACAAGTATTTAAATATTATAAAGAGTCCTATGACGACGAAAATGAAAGAGCCAAACAAGTGAAAACCATGATGAACCAAATGTATCACGACAATGATGCCCAAGATGATTTTGAAAACACGAGTTCAATGGATGTGTTTGGGGAACCCCAGGATAATTTTAACGAAGATGCATCCATATATGCAGAAGAAACGGATGTCATGAATCACTATGAAGATGATGAATTTTATAGTCCTGATGGAACACCCATGGATGACCCCAATGCTTATTGAGGATGATTTGAATTAAAAAGTTCTTTTATATATTTATATATATAAATGAACGTTGATAAACTCTATTTTGCGATCACATTATTTATTTGTCTTTACATGATTGTTATTATTTTGAAACCTAGCTTTATTTATAATCACCAACAAAATTGTTTACGGCATTTTGGAATAGGTTATAAAAATACATCGGTATTTACGTTATGGATTGTTAGCATATTTTTAGCAATCATGAGTTATTTTATTGTGATCTATACGTATCATTTACAAAATAAATGGTTCTAAACCATGATATTTGTATGAAAATATCATGGTCTATGGATATATTCGGATTTCAATCCGTATATATGCAATACATATAAAATTGAAATAACATCCCATCCCTACGTACAATTCAAAACAAGATCATGGACAGTCAAAACCTGTCACCCAAAATCTATTATCAATTGTGTATTGGGTTCTTCATTGGAACCTTTCAATCATCTCTCCTTTTGATCAAATATACGAATGTGTGTGCCATTCAAGATGCTCCTTTTTGGAAAGTTGTATTGCCCCTCCTCATCTCCACTTGTTGTATTTTATTGTACGTGCTTGTGAAATCTATACAATCCTTATATGATTATTGTATAGATACAAACAAATTGCACCATAGTATTGCTAGCGATACAACCGTAAAAGCATCTCATGTTGTTCCATATAATATTTTGGGATAATCCTTAAACAGGATTGATTTCTCTATTTTCTTTAGGCGAGTTCATCAATAGGTCCAACATATCCTTTTGTTTATAGATATAGTCTATCATTGCTGCCTTTTTAGTGCTTTCTAAATCTTCTTGTTCTAATTCTTTCAAGGTTTCTATGGAAACGTTTTGTTGTAACTTTAATTCCTCCATTTGTCGTTTCATAAGCACCTTAGGTTTGTATTTTAAATCTCGCAGCTCTTCTACTTCTTTTCTTAATGTTTCATATTTTACTTCATTGGGTTCAATCACACTATGTAATTCTTTTTCATATTCACCCATGTTCTTAAATCCAAACAAGAATTCATATTTAGAGCTTAATAATTTAGTACCAATCTCTTGTATGTCAATATTCTTTTTCTTTATTTCATCTTCAATATATAGTTTAGGTAATCGTTTTACGCTAACTTCTGATTGATCATTATTATTGTTCTTATTAACCAAACGAAATTCTTCATTTTCTATAATATATTTAAATTTTGAATTTTCTTTTAAATGGACCATTTTACGTACCTTAGAGAAAAATCGTTGTAAATCTGCATCATGATTCGGATTTTCCATATATACTACTCAAAGGGAATATTTGTTATATATTTATTTTTAATGTTTTGAAATTTACGTAAATTGTATAAAATATAATCTCTTTTTTCATTTTCTTTTTGTCTTTTTTCCATTACGTTCATTTGTCCCTTGTATTTATGATAAAAGATAAAACCTAATAATCCAACAATAAAACAAAAGCATAAAAGATTAAATAAAAAACTATAATATTTCATTTTTAAATCATGACATTGTACGAGATTATGACTCAAGACGTGTTTTACTTGATTTTCTACTAAACTGGGAATATACATTTATAATAAAAAATATTTTTTGTTTTACTTATGAATATATTATAATATCATATATTAATTATGACAAGTTCATTTGGAGGAAATATGATTTCTATACATTTATGGATTTTATTTAGTTTTGTCATCTTGAAACTGTTTGTTGCTGACATATTTTTAAGTGAAATGCACCAATATTCAAAATATTTTTTATTTTTGTATTCCGTTTTTTTCCTTATCTATTTATTTTCATTTAATATCAAATTAACAAGCAATGATATAATATGTGGTAGTTCAAATACATACATTGCCGGTATGGCGACGTTATTCCCTTATATTTTCGTGTATGGATTAGGAATGAGTTTAATCTACTTGTTTAATGGGTGGTTGCGAAGTTTTTCAAATACATTTGGTTTAAGTATAATCCGATTATGTGGATATTCGTCTTTTATTCAAGAACGTATTAATGCCAATAAAACAAATGATACTACAATTCAAAGTACCATGAAAATGATATACAATAATCCAGATGTATATATTAATGAATTAGATATTAATGATGAGACACATTTTGAAGCTATGATACAAGAATTTGATACAAATGTTAATGATGAAACTATGAAAGAATATAAAAAATATATTAATATGAAAGAAAGTGTTGGAACATATATATGGGTTGCTATATTTAGCGTATTGACCATATTAACCAGTCAAAATACATTATTAGCACAAAATTGTACCACAAAATTAGAAGATCAAACCGAATTCAATAGTTATCTCATGAGTCAATTAAGTAGTTCGTCTAGTTCTTAATGTATAATAGAGATGGATAAAATTGAAATATACATATTATGATTATTACACTCATAACATGTATTCGGCACAAAGTATTGATTCCATGAATTACAGCACAACTTGGAATTGTTGTATTTCAAAACCAGAAAAGAGTATATCTGATTCATATGTATTGTATCCAACAGGAGAAGCAGATTTAAACGGTCGTAAATATGTAGCCTTACCCAAGGAATGTACCATTACCTTTGTGATAAAACAAAAATATAATATACTATAAAAAGATACTATACACATATAGCATAAAGACGCGTAAATTGTCATTGTGAATGATGTCATAAAATTGAAATACTTTATTTTTTATACTTCTTCATAAGAACTACACAATCATGTATTTGTATTCGCTACCTCAACTCTATGAAGGAACCATTGTAAAACGTCCTTGTAAGACGTGTGCGTCGCCTTATGTTGCAGATGTGTATTTACAAGATCCAGAAATAGAAGAAAATGAAAAACATATTATTGCGCATGCTCCATCCTTAGGTTGTTGTGGATATGTAGACGCACAACAAACCATAGTATTAATCAAACATGAAAACCCTAAATTATGTACGCACGTGATTCATTTAGCAAAACGTGAAGAAAAAGGAGAAATCTATTTCATAGGCGTTCATCCAAAAAGTGCGGAAAAAATAGTTTCATTGTGTTTAGAAAAAGGTGTTATACCTAGTTTAGAAAACATAACTCAATTAGAAAGAGAAAAATGCTTTTTAAATTCCCGTTTTGACTTTCTTTGTTTGGACCAAGATGGTAAAAAAACAATCATCGAAGTAAAGAATGTTCCTTGTGCGGATTATGAAGACATCGAATCAAAAGAACGAAAGAAAAAAGATTATTCAAGTTATACATATGATTCAAAAATAGCTTATTTTCCAGATGGATATAGAAAGAAAAAGAATACAACAGTTAGTCCACGAGCATTGAAACATGTAGAAGAACTGGAACAATTGAAACGAGAACATCCAGAATATCGGACAATCTTGATTTTTGTCATTCAACGTCCAGATGTAAAATCATTTCAAGCATCGTTATGCGATCCTATTTATAAAAGCGCGGTTTCCCGTGCGTATGAAAATGGCGTAGAAATTATACCGATTCAAGTTCACTGGGATAATGATGGATGTTGTTATTATGATCGTGTTTTACCATTTATCGTATAACAACCATATTTAATCTTCATCATCACTGTCATCTTGTTGACTACAATAACCATATCGTAAAAAGCCTGGTAAAATGTATCGTACGCCATTTGTAACATCTAATCCTTCATGTTCTGTTTGTCCGCAAAATACCACAACATCTCCGGTATTTAAATGTATCGTTTTATTTTGTTTTACAAATCGTGTTCCGCCACCTTCATAGTCCTCGTTTAAGCATATAATAAATGAAAATTCACTACCATCTTGATGGGGATTAAGACTTTTTTGCGTGTTTACTTGATTTCCATCGTATTTTGCAATAAACAACTCAATGATAGATAATATATTTGGTTTTAAACGATACTTTCCTTCATAATAAGGAAATAACTGAGTGTTTATTTTGTTTTCCAACATCTCATAACATTTCCATGATTCTATAATTTTATTGTCTGTTGTTGGATAGTGATTGTGACGATCTGTGGTCCATGTATGTTTATAACCATATTGATTGGCTTCTTTGATAATATGATTACATTCTTCTTTGGTTAAAAAGTTTCGTATTACATATTGTTTTGTATAAAGATACTCTTGATCGTAAATGCGGTTACAAAATGTTTGATGATGTTGTTTCTTTTCTTGATACAAAAAATAGATCACAGAAAATAATATAACTCCACATAAATAAATATATATTAGATTCATATATATTAAAAAAATATATTTCACGTCTAATTATTTCATCAAAATAAATATATAATCTTTCTATATATGAAGTTTTTAAAATATTTTGATTTTCGTTTCTTTTTCATCAGTTTTGCGATTGGTTTGTTTTATATTTATTTAACAAATGATTATAAGAAAGTCATTGTCTTATACCCCAATCCTACCAATTTAGAAAAATATACGTATGTAGACAAAACAAATAATTGTTTTCAATATGAATTAGAAGAAACCTCTTGTCCTAAAGATTTTGTGGATATTAAAGTAGAATATTAATATATAGTAGTATACTATAATGTTGAAGGTTGAAAAGTTTTTCCAATCTAAA
>CESF01018937.1_pt1 | contig 10089 bp, 8 predicted proteins | sample 356331 | NCBI WGS metagenome assembly CESF01 (sample SAMEA2621779, study PRJEB7988) | marine metagenome | biome: marine biome (ENVO:00000447); feature: surface water layer (ENVO:00002042); material: "saline water (ENVO:00002010), including plankton (ENVO:xxxxxxxx)" | depth 5 m
AATATCAAGATCATTAAACTCGTCAATTAATACAGACTTGCAACCACATTTCTCACCAAGTTCTTTTAATCTATTTGAATTTGAGCTATTTTTTGATCCAACCACAATCATAAAATCAGATTCTAGTGCTAGCTGTTTTACTGCATCTTGTCTGTTTTGTGTTGCATAACAAATATCATCTTTTTTAGGGACTAATATGTCTGGAAACCTATTTTTAAGAATAGATATTATTGATTTTGTTTCATCAACGCTAAGCGTGGTTTGTGTTACAACGGCTAGCTGATGTTCTTTGTTGATCTTAATGGATGATGCATCATTCTCATCCTGAACAAGATAAATTGAACTATTAGCTGTATTAATATGCCTGCCCATAGTTCCTTCAACTTCAGGATGGCCTGCATGCCCAATAAGAATAATATCTTTTTCAGCATTTGCATGTTTTCTCACTTCCATGTGAACTTTTGTTACTAAGGGACAGGTTGCATCAAAGAAATTTAGATTTCTTGATTTTGTTTCCTCCTCAACTCTGCTAGACACACCATGTGCACTAAAAATAACAAGAGAATCATCAGGAATCTCATCTATTTCTTCAACAAATATGGCTCCTCTATTTTTAAGATCTTCAACAACCACTTTGTTATGAACAACTTCGTGTTTAACATATACAGGAGCTCCGTATAAGTCTAATGCTTTGTTTACAATATCTATAGCCCTATCAACTCCAGCACAGAAGCCTCTTGGATTTGCTAATTTAATATGTTTTGGCATCATCTGAATTCGTTTTTAGCTCAAAGTATATAATTAAAATTGCACCTATTGTTATAAAAGCATCCGCCATATTAAAAATAAAAAATGAGAAATTATTGATTTTTAGGTGAAGAAAGTCTGTTACAAAGCCATTTATTGCTCTATCTATAATATTTCCGAGTGCGCCACCCGCTATAATCGAAAATCCAAGAGTTTTTTTGTAACTGGTTTCCTTAACTGCAAGATATAAAATATAAGAAACAATTATTGCTCCAACAACAAGCAGGCCATATATTTGGAACTGATTTTTATTATCGAGCATACCAAACGCAATACCAGAATTATATAAAAGCAATAAATCAATAAAAGGTATAAAAAATTCCTCAGAATTACCTAAACTTAAAGAAGATACAGCAAGATTTTTTGTCCATAGATCTACAGCGACTAAAAAACATAAAACGAGAAATATATTTAGTTTATACAAATTTCCTTTTTTCTCCGTCTTCATCAATATTGCTTATGCAACGACTGCATATCTCTGGATGCTTTTCTATAGTTCCTACAGATTCATCTCTATGCCAGCATCTGGTACATTTTTCATCCTCAGATATAGAAATTTCTACCTTAAAATCATCATCTAAAACAGTACTAGCATTAGATGTTATAAATAAAAAATGAAGCTCATTACCTAGCTTATCTATAATTTTTTTATCATCACTAGAAAGTGATAATGTAACAGCAGCATCAAGCGATCCTTTAAGTTTATTTTCATTCCTTAATCTTTCAATAGTTTGATTGACTTCCTCTTTAATTTCAAAAATCCTTTTCCAGTCTTGTTTTGAAATATTAGCCTTAGTTTGTTGTGCTTTTGAAGAAAACAAAGACAAGAAAACTGATTTTTCCTGATCAAGAAGGTTTGTTGATGATTGCCAGATTTCTTCAGCGGTATATGAAAGTATCGGAGCAATTAGCCTGACCAAGACATTTAGGACAATATCAAGGCTCGTTTGGGCAGATCTTCTTGCATGAGAATTTGATTTACAGGTGTAAAGTCTATCTTTTGTTATATCAAGATAAATGCCTCCAAGCTCATTAACGCAAAAGTTATGTATTAACTGAACTACTCTGTGGTATGTATATGAATTGTATTGTTCTAAAACCTTATTCTCTAAATCAAAAACAGCCTCGAGTATCCACTTATCAAGTTCAATTAATTCGTTTATTTCAATATTATCATCTTTTGAAAAATCGCTTAGATTGCCTAAAATAAATCTAAACGTATTTCTAATTCTTCTATATTGATCTGAAGTTCTCTTTAATATTTCATCAGATGCAACCATTTCACTTCTAAAATCAGTTGAAGCAACCCAAAGTCGTAATATATCAGCACCAAGGTTATCCCATACTTTTTGAGGTGAAACTACATTCCCAAGAGATTTAGATTGTTTTTTGCCATCTTCATCAACAACAAATCCGTGAGTCAAAACAGTTTTGTATGGAGCTTTTCCATTCATAGCGATACTTGTTAATAGAGATGATTGGAACCACCCACGATGCTGGTCAGATCCCTCAAGATATAAATCTGCAACCACTTCATTGCTAAATCTTTTAGATGAAACTGCTGCATGAGTAACACCTGAATCAAACCAAACGTCTAAGGAATCAGTTATTTTTACATAATTATCTGAGTCATCTATATAATCTTTTAGGTCTAGCTTGTCCCAAGAAGAAATGCCTTCATTTTCAATTAGATCAGCAAAAATACTAAATAAGTTGCTTTGATTAGGATGAATTTCGCCACTATCTTTATGGATAACTAAAGTGATTGGTACTCCCCAATTTCTTTGTCTTGAGATACACCAGTCCGGTCTATCTTGGAGCATAGACTCTATTCTTGCTAAACCCCATGATGGCTCCCAATTTACATCGTTAACAGAGTTTTTTGCTTTGTTCAAAAGTTCGTTTTTCTTCATAGAAACAAACCATTGAGGTGTTGCTGTAAAAATTAAGGGTGTTTTATGGCGCCAGCAGTGAGGATAAGAATGGTGGTAGTCATCCACATTTACAATTGCGTCATTTTCTTTTAGTTTTTCTATAACAAGTTCATCGGCCTTGATAGGTGGAAGTCCAGCAATAAAATCAAACTCTTCTTTAAAAAAGCCTTTATTATTAAGAGCCTTTACTGTTTTGATATTATTTTTTTTGCATATGAAATGGTCATCTAGTCCATGAGCAGGCGCAGTATGAACACAACCTGTTCCAGTTTCTGTAGTAACATGATCTCCATGAAGAAGAACTGAGTCTCTATCGATAAACGGATGATGAAGGTTAATACTTTCAAGGTCTGTTCCTTCACATTCCGAAATTATTTTTCCTTTAGCACTCCATCTGTCCATGCATGCATTAAACATATCAGATGCTATGACATAAAGATTATCATTTACATCAACAAGGGAATATTTAAGGGATTTATTAATACAAACAGCTACATTTGAAGGAATTGTCCATGGCGTTGTTGTCCAAATAACAAAAGCTATTTTTTGATCACCATCGTAATTAAAAACTGTTTCAACTTTCTCAACTGAATCATTTTTAACAGCAAATGAAACATCAATAGACTTTGATACTTTATCTATATATTCAACCTCGGCTTCTGCTAAAGCCGATGAACAGTCTTGACACCAATGAACAGGCTTTTCGCCTTTTTCAAGATGGCCACCATCATAAATCTCACCCAAAGATCGAACTATATCTGCCTCAAAAGAAGAGTCTAAGCTTTTATACGAATGCTCCCAATCTCCAAAAACACCAAGCCTTTTGAAATCTTCCATTTGTTTCACTATTTGTGATTCTGCATATTCTTTACAAGCATTTTGAAATGCCTCTTTGTCTTGAACTAAGTCACTATTTTTACCATGTTTTTTTTCAATATTTAGTTCAATTGGCAAACCGTGACAGTCCCATCCGGGAATAAAGGGTGCATCAAAACCCTGCATTGTTTTATTCTTAATAGTTATATCTTTTAGGACTTTATTTACAGAATGGCCAAGATGAATATCGCCATTTGCATATGGAGGACCATCATGAAGCAAAAAAAGCGATGCATCTTTATACCTCTCTCGTATTTCATTGTAGAGATTAGTTTTACTCCAAAAATCAAGAATCTCTGGTTCTTTTCTTGGTAAGCCAGCTTTCATAGAAAATTCTGTATTTGGAAGATTTAAAGTATCCCTATAATTTGTTGTCATTTTATTTATATATGATTTCTTTAGCTTTAGATATATCCTTTTGAATTTGAGATTTTAACATGTCTAAATTATCAAATTTCTTTTCATTTCTTATTTTCTGTAAGAATTTTATATCTAATCTTTCTGAATAAATATTTTTATCGAAATTAAATAAATGAACTTCAAGGACTGGAAGACTGCCACCAATTGTTGGTCTTACACCCATATTTGCAATTCCAAATATTTTTTGATTTTTTAACATACATTCAACAGCAAAAACTCCATTTACAGGAAGTTTTTGTTTTGGAAGCCAGATATTAGCTGTCGGAACATCAATTGTTCTTCCCAGATGTTGTCCGTGGACAACTTTACCAGAAACTACGTATGGTCTTCCAAGGAGCTTTTCTGCTTCATCAAAATTATTTTCAAGGAGAGCTTTTCTTATTCTTGTGCTACTCACTCTTTGGTTTTGCACCATTAAAGTGTCTGTATTTTCTACCAATATATTGTTTTTGCTACCCCAATCTCTTAAAAGAGAAGTATCGCCTTGTCTGTTTGCTCCAAATTTAAAATCATCTCCAACAGTAAAACTCAATAAATGAATTGATTCTAAAATTTCAGTTATAAATTTGTTGGGAGACATAGTCCGCAATGAATTATTGAACTTAAGAAAAAAAGCAAAATCAATACCATGGTCTCTCAATAGCATTACTTTTTTTCTCCATGGAAAAATTCTTGGTGGTGCATCATTTTTTGAATCAGCTGATGCAGCAAAATATTCTGCAGCATGCGGTTCTGTAAAAAAGACTATCGTCTTTGCATCAAACTTTTTTGAGTTTAAAATTACTTTATCTAATATTGCCTGATGGCCTAAATGAAGGCCATCAAAATTTCCAATTGTTCCACATAGCCTCTTTTTTGGAAATCGACTTTTAAAAAGATCTAAATTATGTTGCCCTCTTATTAAGTACATATTAATTAAATATTTTTCTTAAATTTTTACCATATATTAGCCTTGTAAGAGCAAAGTATATAGAAATTGCAATTGCCACTTCAATAAGTAAGTAAAAAACCCTGCTAACTTGTGACAAAGAAATAAAATCAACTGAATTTGAAAAAAATTTTAAAAATGCTATTAAAACAATACTTGCTATAAATATTGCAACATTAAATCTTGATAAAATTCTAGATATTTTTATTAATCCCTCTCTTAACAAAATTAATTCTAATATCAACACACTTATTAATGCAGCTATCGAACTTCCTATTGCAATTCCAACATGGCCATAATCAAGAACAAAAGCTAATACATAATTAAGAATTGCATTTGAAAAAAGTGATAAAAGAGCGACATACATAGGTGTTTTTGTGTCCTTTCTTGCAAAGAAAGCAGGTGTTAAAACTTTCATTAGCATGAAGAAAGGTAATCCTAGTGAAAAGGCCATAAGGCTATATGAAGATTTATTAACATCAATTATTTTAAATTCTCCCCTTAAAAAAATTGTGCTTATCAGATCTTCCGCACAGAAAAATAATCCTATCAATGATGGAAGGCCAATAAATAGAACAAACCTTTGCGCTCTTTGTAATGAATCTATAAAATCTTGCTTATTCTTTTTGAGGTCTATCTTTGATAATGTTGGAAGCAAAACTGTACCGATTGCAATTGCAAATATACCCATAGGGAATTGAATAAGTCGATCTGAAACATAAAGCCAGGTTGGGCTCCCAGTTTCAAGCAAAGATGCAAAAATAGTATCTACTAAAAGATTAATTTGTATAATTCCGCCTGCAAATATTGCTGGCAAAATTAATACGGAGAACTTTTTTAATCCACTATTTTTAAAATTTAGTGTTGGCCTAGGTAACCTATTTAAAGTAAGTAGTGGAAAAAATTGGATTAATAATTGCAAAAATCCTGCCAGCAAGACACCCCATGCTAGAACAAAAATAGGCATGTTGTATTTTGGAGCTATTAATAACGCTGCGATAATCAAACATAAATTAAATACTATAGGTGTAAATGCAGGAAGGGAAAACCTAGCATGTGAATTTTGAATACCCCCAGCAAAAGCAACCAATGAAATTAGGGCTAAATATGGAAACATTATTCTAAGCACTTCTACTGATAAATCTTTCTTAATCGGATCAAAATAAAAACCAGGAGCAAATATAAAAATAAATATTGGCGCAAAAATTAAAACAATTATCGTGAAAAAAAATAAAAATGTAATTAAGAAACCTGCAAGACTATTTAAAAAATCACGTGTCTGACCTTCATTTTTATTTTTTTGATAATCACTATAAATTGGAATAAAAGCTTGATTAAAAGCTCCTTCTGCAAAGAAACGCCTAAAAACATTTGGGATCTTAAGAGTTATTACAAAAATATCATGAAAAACTGACGCACCCAAAAGACTAGTCGTAGAGATATCACGAATGAGACCAAATATTCTTGAAATACCTGTCCATCCTCCAACTTTAGATAAAGATCCTAAAAAGGATGGGTTGTTGTTATCTTTATTTATCTTGTTCAAAATCTAACGAGGCAGAGTTTATACAATACCTCAATCCTGTTGGTTTTGGCCCATCATTAAAGACGTGACCGAGATGAGCATCACACTTTGAACATTTCACTTCAATTCTAGTCATCCCATATGAGTTATCTTCGTATTCATCAATTGAATTTTCATTTGATGGAATAAAGAAGCTTGGCCATCCACAACCTGAATCATATTTTGAGTCAGCTTTAAATAGCTCTTCTCCGCAACAAATGCACTTATAGCTTCCAGACTCATTAAAATCCCAATATTTTCCTGAAAATGGTCTTTCTGTTCCTGATAGACGTGTTACGTTATAACTTTCATCATCAAGAATTTTCTTCCATTCAGAATCATCTTTAAATATCTTAGACATAGCCTAATTGTAAATAAAAAGATGTTATATAGGTAGGAAATAGATTTAAGTTAGCTCACCTTTCGCAAATTAGCTTCAGTCATATGATCGGCATATCTTAGAAAATCATCTATCAGCTTTTCGCTTGGTATATAAATCCTTCTTCTTTTATCAACATTAGATTTTGATTCAAGTATGTATCCTAGATGAACTGCTTGTTTAAGTATTTGGAGTCTTTTTATTCTAGAAGCAAATTTTTGAGGAACAAGAGAAATTGCATATTCTTGAGAAATATCACTTTCTTTAAAAAATTCGTTCATAAAACTCATTAAAAAATAGAAACGATATGTATCACCTTGAAAAAAATTCATCGATTCTGGGTTATCTGGATTTTCAATTGTTTGACTTAAAATAGTATTTATTAAGCCCTTGGCATTTCTTAAAGATCTTTTGTCTAATGATTTCATTTAGCTTCTCTCACATAAAGTTGTTTATAACTATATATGCAATTAGTGTGCCAAATTATGTATATAATTAGTATTTAATAATATAAATAATTATAGCACCCTTTTTGTATACAATTTATGTAAAGCTAATGATTTTTATTGGGCAAAACAATGCTTTTTAACCAACTTAAAAAAGTGTTTTCACTTAAAGTAAATTTGTCCAACATATCAAAATCATGAGCTAATTTTTTTGGATCATTAAAAAAGTCTTTTCTAGTATTAAAATCTTTATCTTCCAATTTTTTAACTAGCTTTGCAGGATTGCCAGCATAAATGCAATTTGGAGGAACATCTTTGGTTACTACCGCTCCTGCTCCGATAATACTATTTTTTCCTATGGTTACACCTTTGCATATAATTGCACTATCTCCTATCCAAACATTATCTTCAAACACTATTGGTTTTGTATTACCAACTGGCTCTGCTCGGTCATAGATACCATGCCAATCTGCATCAGATATATATGCACCATGCGCAATCATGCATGCATCACCAATCTCAATTCGTTCTGCAGCCATTATTCTTACACCAGGAGTAATTAAGCAATATTTACCAATTGAAATAATTCCTTCATTTTCACCTATATTCCAAGATGTAAATTGAATATATGCATCTGGAGCTCCAATCAATGTTGGATAATCATCGATAGAAACATTTTTACCAAAAACTTTAATGTATCTTGGTTTAAAATATGCCCCACCCTTTCCTAATGATTTAAATTGTGGTTTTAGGAAATGTGCAACATATGCTTTTATAATTTTTTTTGTAAATTTTTTAAGCCAATATGGTCGATTATCTTTTCTAATAACTTTCTCCGATATATGTATATTTTAATATGATAAAGTACGCAAAAAAATAATAAACTTGTTCTGTATATGCAAAAGTATTTCTTTGAATTTAGACAACTCATAAAGATAGGAATTCCAATTTTTGGATCCCAGTTATCTTATGCTCTCATGGGAACAACTGACACAATTATAGCAGGAAGAGCCAGTGCAAATGATCTAGCTGGTCTTGCAGTTGGAACTGCTTTCTCAAATACTGTTTGGTTCTTTTTTACTGGAATTATTTTTGCAGTAACACCAATTGTTGCGCAATTATATGGTGCCAAGAAATTCCTAGAGATTGGAAAAAAGCTTAGAGAGATTTTATGGGTAGCAGCTGCTCTAGGAGTATTGATGGCATTTATCTTCTTTAATATGAATATTATTATTGATTTGCTACCCATCAAAAGTTCTATCACATCAATCACCATAGACTACTTAAAAGCGGTATCAATTGGCTGGTTCTTCGTAACAATCTTTACTTGTTTGAGATGCTATAGCGAAGGAATGACCTACACGAAACCAGTTTTCTATATTGCTTTTGCAGGTGTGCTTTTGAATATTCCGTTAGATTTAATTTTTGTTTATGGTTATTTTGGTGCTCCAAAACTTGGAGGTGTTGGTTGTGGTATTGCTACTACAATTGTGTCATTTATTATGATGATATCAATATTTGTGTATATAAATATTTCAGAAAGATATAAAAAAACAAAACCATTTTTAGAATTTACCCTGCCCTCACTTGCAACAACAAAGGAAGTATTCAAGCTTGGTCTGCCAATTGGATTAGGTATTTTCATAGAATTGAGTATGTTTTCCGGAGCAGCAATAATATTAAGTGTTTTAGGAGAGGTTGTAGTTGCTGGACATTCTGTTGCAATAAATATAGCAAGCTTGTTCTTTATGGTTCCACTTGCAATTGGCTTGGCATCATCAACAAGAGTAGGAAATCTTATTGGCGAAAGAAACCCAAAACAGGCTAAGGTGGCAGCCACTTCAACTGTATTGCTTTGCATGATGGGCGCATTAATGAATAGCGTAATAATTATTTTATTTGGGTCTTATATAGTTGGTTTGTATACAACAGAAATACCAGTTCTAGAACTGGCAATTAGTTTAATTTTCTTTGCTGCGATTTTTCAATTACCTGATGGAATTCAAATGGGTGCTCTCGGAAGTTTAAGAGGCTATAAAGATACATTTATTCCAATGATTTTACTTTTGATTTCATATTGGGTTTTTGCAATGCCAATTGGATATTATCTTACAAATTTTGGGTTTGGAAATCCTTATGGTGCAAAAGGAATGTGGTATGGAATGATAATAGGACTTACGATATTTTCTTTTCTTTCAATATTTAGATTAAGGTGGATTATGAATTCAAAAATTAGAAAGATGCTCAAGCAAGGACTTCTGCGACTTTAGCGCCAATTGAAACTAGGTTATCAGCAACATGAATGCCGCATTCTTTTAATTTTTTAATTTTTTCTGCAGCTGTGCCTTTTCCACCAGCTATAATAGCTCCTGCGTGACCCATCCTTTTACCTGCCGGTGCTGTTTGTCCAGCTATAAAAGATATTACTGGCTTAGAGATATTATTTTTAATGTATTCAGCTGCAGCCTCTTCAGCATTTCCGCCAATCTCGCCAACCATAACAATTGCTTTAGTTTGATCATCTTCCTCAAACAGCTTGAGCATATCAATAAAGGACGAGCCTGGAATTGGATCTCCACCGATACCAACACAACTGCTTTGTCCAAAACCTAAATCAGTAGTTTGTTTTACGGCCTCATAAGTTAAAGTTCCTGAGCGTGAAATTATTCCTATTGACCCTTTTAAATGAATGCTAGCAGGCATAATACCTAGCTTGGCCTCTCCAGGCGTTATGA
>CESF01038880.1_pt1 | contig 10088 bp, 13 predicted proteins | sample 356331 | NCBI WGS metagenome assembly CESF01 (sample SAMEA2621779, study PRJEB7988) | marine metagenome | biome: marine biome (ENVO:00000447); feature: surface water layer (ENVO:00002042); material: "saline water (ENVO:00002010), including plankton (ENVO:xxxxxxxx)" | depth 5 m
CGTGGCGGTCATGGGGAGCGCAATGCTGGGCGAATTCTGTCAGGCCGACGGGCCCACAAGCACCATCAGATGATCAAATCTGCGAGATCATGATCCACCCCGTGGCGACGGCACCAGGCCACAACGGTGTTCACCAGCAGCATCGTGACGGTCATAGGGCCAACGCCTCCGGGCACGGGCGAAAGCGCGGCGGCAATCGACTCAAGCTCTGCAGCTTTTACATCACCACAGAGACCTCCCTCCGGTCGCCGGTGGATCCCGACATCCACCACAACCGTGCCTGGACTCACATGCTCTGGACCAAGCATTTCCGGACGACCGGCCGCGACAACAAGGATGTCTGCCTGACGTGTCAATGCAGCGAGATCCTTCGTGCGTGAATGCGCAACGGTCACCGTTGCGTTAGCGGCCTGCAGCATCAGGGCCATCGGCTGCCCTACCAAAATGCTGCGTCCGATCACTACGGCACGACGTCCCGCAGGATCGATATCTGCACTGCGAAGCATCGCCATCACTCCGGCAGGAGTGCAGCTCCGGGGACCCTGTTCTCCCTTGAGCAAGCGGCCCAGATTCAGCGTATGCAAACCATCGGCGTCCTTTTCAGGGTCGATAGCAGCCAACAAAGGTGTTTCATCCAGTCCCTGAGGAAGCGGGAGCTGCAACAGGATCCCATCCACCCTGTGATCGTCATTCAAAGAGTGGATCGCCTGCAACACCAATTCAGGTGAGGCATTTGCGGGGAGATGAGATCCAAAACTGTCAACACCGACACGAGCACAGGCCTTTTCCTTGTTAGCCACGTAGACCGCACTGGCAGGATCGTCACCCACACGCAGAACAGCCAAGCCGGGCGGGCGACCAGCAGACTGGCTCCCAGATTGGACCTGAGACTGCAGCCGCAGCTCGAGCGTCTTGGCCAGGGCCTTGCCATCCAACCTGAGGGCCATTGCCATCTGATGCATGTGAATCCAGCATGCCGCTCCGGCAGAGCTAGCGTTTGTGCTGCATGCTTCCTGCTGACTTGCGTTCGCATCGCTTAGCACGTCTCTGGAGGGCCTGGCTCAGGAGAGAATCACCTCGCCGCCCGGTGCTTCGCTGGAACAGGCTGCAGAAAGCCACACTGCTGATCCTTTGTGTTCTGGTGGCGCTGGTTTCAAGCTGGCCCTGGCTTGTGGAACCCGACTTACGGCCAGGCATGGCAGCGCCCTTCGATGCAGAAGCTCCAAAGGACGCCAGGGTTGTTGACAGCGAAGCCTTGGAGCAGAGGCGTTCAAGTCTCGGATCCAGCACGTTCGTGCAGGTTCTAGATCCTCAGGAAAACGAGCAGATCCGCATGCGGCTGGAGAGACACCTCAGCGAATTGGAACGGGTCGCGAACAGCAACGATGCCGAGCGCATCGGACCGGTGAATCTGTCTCTGAACGAGCAGCTATGGCTGCAAAAACGAACTCAGGATGAGCGCCGGGATTGGGATATGGGTCTGCGAAGGGCGCTCGACAGAATGCTCACGCAGGGGCTTGTCAACACCCTCGCTCTGGAACAGCTTCAACGGGCCAGCGACTTGCAGCTCGAAGATCTGAGCAATGGTTCGAAACCTGCCCGCAGCCTGGGCAGCAAGGTGCTGACAACGACGCTTCAAGGCGCCAGCAACCTTCAAACCGATCCACTGAGGAGCCAGCGACTGATTGAGGAGCTGATCACCCAACAAGGAATCCCCACCATTGAGGTGAATCAAGGCGATCTCATCACCCGCAAGGGTGAGTCGATCAGCTCACAGGCCTACGACGTTCTCAATTTCTTCGGGATGGTGAATCGCCGACCAAAGTTGGGGATCTGGATCATCCGTTTCACTGAAGCGCTGGCCAGCTGCGGGGTTCTGTTACTCGTCATGCGCCGCGAACGTCCATGCCTGGAGGCACCCCATGGCCTGCTGGCGCTGGGGCTTTTGCTGCTGAGCCAGGCCTGCAAACTCTGGTTCGGTGCCTCAGTGAGCCCCCTGGCGGTGATCGTGCCGCCCACCCTTCTCCTGGCTCAGGGCCTGGGCACAACCAGTGCACTGGCCTGGATGGCTGTAGCCAGTCTTCTCTGGCCCACCCCCGTCACTGGTCTGGGCGAAGGGCGCCTGCTGATTGCCGCGGCCACGGCCACCGTCGCGGCATTGCAGGCAGGTCGTTTACGTAGCAGAGCACAGCTGCTGCAACTCGCTGTCTTGCTGCCAGTGGGTGCATGGCTGGCCGAGCTGGTGTTGATGAGCCGCAATGGCCAACCGCTTGCCGGCTCATGGATTCGCTTGCCGTCCGATGCAGGTGAACTCGCGTCTGAAGCACTACTGATGGGGCTGGCGATGATGCTGGCGATCCTGATAATTCCTCTGCTGGAGAGCTCCTTCGGGTTGCTGACACGGGCGCGGTTGATGGAACTGGCCGATCAGGAGCGCCCATTGCTAAGGCGGCTCTCTTCAGAAGCCCCAGGCACCTTTGAGCACACACTGATGATCTGCGGGTTGGCCGAGGAGGGTGCGCGGTCGATCGGCGCCGATGTGGACCTCATCAGAACAGGCTCCCTTTATCACGATGTCGGAAAGCTTCATGCCCCCAACTGGTTCATCGAAAATCAAACCAGTGGAGAAAATCCGCACACTCGGCTGAACGACCCTTTGGCCAGTGCAGGAGTGCTTCAAGCGCATGTGGATGAAGGGCTGAAACTGGCACGACGACATCGGCTTCCCCGCCCGATTGCGGATTTCATTCCTGAACATCAGGGCACATTGCGCATGGGGTATTTCCTGCATCAGGCCCGAGAGCAGAATCCTGACGTCTCCGAGAAACGCTTCCGCTACCACGGACCAACGCCTCGCTCCAAAGAGACAGGGATCATGATGCTGGCGGACGGTTGTGAGGCCGCGTTGCGCTCACTGCCACCAGACACAAGTGACCAGGAAGCTCGCGACACGGTCAAACGGATCGTTGAGGCGCGAATCAGCGACGGACAACTCAGCCAAAGCAGCCTCAGTCGGGCCGAACTTGAACTAGTGATGCATTCGTTCGTCCGCGTTTGGCGAAGAATGCGTCATCGCCGGATTCCCTATCCCATCCCCGCAAAGCGCAGCTTCTCCGCCTAGACCAGGTTCGCTTCAGCCCATGATGGAAGGGCAGAGCGCACACGAACCCGTCGCTGGTCAAAAGGGTCCTGAAAGCTCAGCACATGAGCATGCAGATGCATAGGGCCCAGAGCCGCGGAGGGGGCATAGATGCGATCAGCAAAGATCGGAGCACCCACAGCAGCCAGATGAGCCCGCAACTGATGGGAACGGCCGGTCAGTGGCCGCAACCAAAGACGTGTGCAATCGGTTAACTGCGTCCACTTGCGCCAAAGCGTGCAACAAGGCTTGCCATCTGGATGCGGTCCATATTCAGGCGGCTGGCGTCGCAGCCTTGCCAGGGGAAGGTGAATACTTCCACCCCTGCCTATCAAAGGCGTAACCACATCAGCGAGATAAAGCTTGTGAACTCTGCGAGCAGCAAACAGAGCACTGAGAGATCGCAGGCTGCTCTGATTTTTGGCCACAAGAATGAGTCCAGACGTATCCCGATCGAGGCGATGCACCAAACGGAGCTCAGGGCAACAGTCCTGGAGTCGTGTGATCAAGGAATCACTTTGATGCGAACCAAGACCGGGCTGGCTCAGCAGGCCAGATGGCTTGTCCACCACCAGGTACTGAGGATGCTCGAGCACAACCGAACAGCCAGCGAGCTGAGGAACAGCTGCTGCCAAGGCATCAAAGCCTGACGCCACGACGGTGGGCTGGGCGACACCAATAGATCAGCGCCAGAACGTTGATCAACCCGAGCACCACAGGCCCCAAACCCATGGTCTGAGGCTCAAGCCTTAGGACCAGCCGAACGAGGCCATAGGGAATGGCTCCTGCGAGGCTCATGGACAGAGCCACGATGGCCAGAATCACACCCCAGCGTCGCTGCGCTAGTAAGCCCGCTGAAGCAACAATGCCCACAATCGCAGCGGGCCAAGCCAGAGAAAAGGCAAGGGTGATGTTGGTGATGGCGATGCCGGAGGAGGCTCCTTCTCGAAATGCCAGAAGACCGATCACAGGCAAAGCAATCAGGTTGGCTACCAGGCCTAGCCAGGTCATCAACCAATAGCCGTTGAGCCGCGGACCCATGGAGAGATGCCACACATCTGCACACCGTAAGTTCCGTGCCTCGTCAACTTCAGCTCGTTGCTGATCAAGGAGCAGATCGAGGAACAGCAGGAGGTGGAGGAACTTGACGATGACTCAGACGTTCTGCACAGAAACTGCGAAACAGAGCTTCCACTTCATCGGGGGGCATCCCTTGAACAAGACGTGCCTCGATTTCATCCCTGCGCTGCGACTGGTGATAAAGACGCAGCTCCTGAAAAGTTGTCTGGGATTGAGACTCGATGCGCGCTAAAGCATTGCCGACCTGGTGATCAGCGAGCAATGGCCCTCCATGACAGTGCTGCATGACATGGGCTGACTCATGGGCAAGAACCACCCAAACCTGCCCTGGATCGTCCTCAATATTGTTCGCACAGATCAGCAGGGCATTACGGGGCGCATGAAAGGCACCCAGAAGGGCGGACGGACAATCCTTGGCCACAAGGGTGTGGGTTCCTGCTTGACGGATCAGAGCGGCATAGCTTCCAACCCGATCCCAGGTCTCAGCTTTTGATGATCCAGCGAAGCAAGGAGCAAACAGAGTCAGCGCCAGTGCCGCGACAGCACGCACTCGAACCGACGGTCCCAGACCCAGCAAACCAACATCTCCAGTTCCTGGTCTCATTCAAGACACGCAAGACTGGATTGGCATCCCCTTCGCCGTAATTCACGGCATCAGACGGTTAACGCTGTCCACCTTGTCGCGAAACGACTGGACGCGATCAATACGTGTATTGACGCGAAGCGTGGCGTGAATTCGCTGCACTCCCTCTTGATGCAAGCGCTCATGACAGGCCTTGATGCAAGCGAAAACGTCATCCCACTCCCCTTCGACGGCCGTGCCATTAGGTCCAAGCTGATGATCGAGCCCGGATGCCTTAATCACCTGTTGACACAAAGCGATTGAAGGACCAAGGGACACACCGACCCCCAGAGGAACCAAACAAAGATCAACACTGACCCGCATCAGTCACTCCACCACTGTCCGTCATGGTTGATCGAGACCCTTGCTGAACGCAAGCCCTTACGAGGCTCTCAGAGCGCTGCGGCTCCAGCCCCCGACTCCAAAAGGCAGGCACTGGGATAGCCCAAGGTGCGCCATTCCCCGCAACGCGTCTGCACTTCGAGAGCGATCCCTCGCTCAACCACCGACATCGAGCGCCCCTGCCCAGCACACCAGCGACTGGCCGCCGCCTCCGCCGCAGCGATCGACTCATAAGGAGCGTCTAAAACCGGATGCGGCTGCCCGTCCAACGCCACAAGCCTGTACAGGGGGCAGCCGGACTCAGGCATCGGTCCACTTTTGCATCTGTCTACAGTGTTCCACGGCGCAGAGCGAAGCGCCATCACAGAGTGCGTGCCAAGCCATCCTTGTTCGATGCCAAGTCAAGCTCTCACTGACGCTTATGAAGCACTTCTGAGCCGCGCTCCCGCACCTCTGTTCGGACGAGCAAGACAGCTCTATCTCAACAAATACTGTCTGGATGGGCGGAACACCCAAAGTCCTCTGCGCCTGTTTGTGGTGCAAGAGGCCCTCGACGAAACAGTGGAAGCAGATCAGGAGGCAGGCCCTCTCGGCAGGATTGTCACACTTCAATCCAGCACGACGGAGCTGGCGCTCGTTCACTGGCAGCGAGACGAGCAGCCTGGGCAGAGCCTGCTTGAGACATACCTGCAGCAGAGCTGGCAACTCGAATCCTCTTTAATCGCTCCAGCCGAAGAAAGCTGGTTCCGCAACGGCGGCTTTCAACTACGAATCACCTTGCAGCAGCCTCTGATCTGGGTCCGGAGCAGCCGCTATCAGGACATTGAAAATCAACCCGTTCATGAAAAACCCACGAAAAGCTGAAGTCATCGTCACCAGCTGCACAAAGCTGGCTAGGCAGAGTTCAAGACTCGCAGAAAATCATGATGAGATCATCACTTCTTGAGAGGTATGTTCTGCGCTATGCGAGCACCGGTCATTACCTGCGTATCAACGACGAAAGCCAGAAAATTGAACGCAGCTCCAGCCCCGAATCAGCATGGGAATTTCATACTCATGAAGGCGCAGTCACCCACGCACTCTGGATCGGTGAAGTATTCGGTCAAACGCCCGACGTGGTGAAAATGATTTAAGTGTGTTCAACATCATGATTTCGAACATTCCACAATCAACTTGTGGGCACGTATGACATTGAAATCTGAATTTTAGTTAGCCCTGAATGAAATGCCTGAGGCGCCTGGACTCATCAGCCATACGCTTTTGCAATTCTGCGGACGGAACATCGGAATCTTCCCTTAACTGTGCGCTGAAAACGTCATCTTCAGTGATGGTGAGGCCACGCTCACGCCCGAGCTCGATCAAGGTTTCAACAGACACCGGTTCCGAGAGGCGCTGTGCCAGTTCCTGCTCATCACGGCGTTGCTGGAGAAGAGTATCAAGATCCTGAAGAGACATGAACAGCAGCGTGCAATGGTCACAACCCCATTCCACCAGACCATTGCTAGACATTGCAAAGAACTTTGGAAGACCATGAGGACGCCCCGTTTCACGACTGCTCTGCTCGGCCTCAGCGTTGGCCTGATCAGCCTTGAAGCAGGCTTCTCAGCGGCCCAGGCTGGTTGCAAATTTCTCCCCCCGATCGGCGGAAACGGCAGCAGCAACATCGTTAAAAAACGGGTCAGTCGAGAGAAACTGATCGGCCGCAGCAACTGGAACACGGACTTTGCTGTGAATGCTCCATACAGCAGTTTCAAGCTTTTCTTCACAGCGGACTCCACATCCAGCGGCACCTACCCCGTGGAAGCATTCCTGAAATTTACTGACGGAAGCAATCTGCGCGTGGTGAAGGAATCAATGACTCCTCCAATCGGCACAGGCAAGCAATTCGGACCGTTCACAATTCCCCAGGGCAAACAGGTCAACCAGGTGAACTTCAAGATCGGTACAGGCAGCGATCCCAACTCAACAGGATTCAGCTATCGCATTTCCGTTCAGGGCTGCAACTGAGTCATCCCAGAGAGCAGTGCGTGATCGCCTCTGGATCGTTATCCCTGCAGCGGGGTTTCCATTCCTGCTGGTTCTGTTCATTGTTCTCTGGCAGTCTCTGCAACAACAAAGCCACACCATCCAGGATCTGGTGAAGCAGCTCGACAGACTGAACAGTGTCGAGCTGCGTGACAGGACAGGAAGCCGAGAGCTGATCGAACAGCAGCTTGGGGTTTTACAGACACGACAACAATCGCTTCAGAGGAAGATCAGCAATCTGGAAAGCTGGCAGCGCGCTTCCGCCGATCGGGAACGGGGCCTCTGGAACAGGATCGAGACCCCGTTCCCATCCAATCGTGATCTCGAACCTCGGGAAGCTCGGGACCTTGAACGAACAGCACCACCAGGACTGCCCTCATCTCAACAGCAGTCATCTCAACAGCCAGTGATCAGCCCTTGACGGCATCTCCGCTGGCACTGGGGAGAATGAAACGCTGCAGAAGGATGAACAGCAACAGCACTGGAAGAATGGAAACCACAGAGCCGGCGGCCACAATTCTCCAATCGAGGGAAAAGCTGCTGGCCAGCTGCTGCAGACCCAGCGGCAGGGTGAACAACTGAGGGTCATCCAGGATTACCAGTGGCCAAAGAAAATCACTCCAGGTGCCGATAAACACAAACATGGCCAGAGTGATCAGATCAGCTCGCGCTGCTGGAATCATCACGTTCCACCACTCACCGAGCTTGCTACAGCCATCCATGCGGGCAGCCTCCTCCAGCTCTGCGGGAACCCCGAGAAAGCTCTGACGAAGCAGATACAAGCCAAAGGCTGTTGCTGCCTGTGGAATCACGAGAGCCATCAGGGTGTTGCGAAGACCCAGCTGCACCATCAGGAGATACAGAGGAATCATCACCACCTGGAACGGGATGAGGATAGTGGCGATCACCAGGCCCAGAACCAATCCACGCCCTGAGAAGCGCATGCGCGCTAATGGGTAAGCCGCAAGGGAACAGAACAGCAGATTGGCCACCACAGCCAACAGGCTGACCACTGAGCTGTTGAAGAGATAGCGGCCCAGAGGGTTATCTCGAAACAGCCGTCCATAGGCATCAAGACTGGGTTGCGAAGGCAGCAAAGCCGGTGGACTCGTGAAAATGTCCTCTGCAGGACCTTTCAAAGACGTGCTGACCAGCCACAGAAGGGGAATGAGCACCAACAGTGCCAGCAGAATCAGCAGCAGAAGCTGAACTAACGCCCCGGCACGAAGCCCAGCTTTGCCAGCAGGGTCTCGAATGACGGAGGACTGCATCAATTCAGAGGGTGGGACGGGCATCAAGGGGTGCGGTATCCCTCTGGGGATGCAAAGCCGGTTGCGCAGACCCAGCCACCAGACGGTTCAAAGCATTGACGAAGGCCTGAGCCGCAGCCACCACCACATCCGTATCGGCGGAATGTCCTGAATACAACTCACCGTCTCGTCGCAGCCTGATGGTCACCTCACCGATGGCATCAATGCCCTCAGTGACAGATTTCACTGAGAACTCCACCAGTTCATTGGGGACCCCAGCCAGACCGTTGAGTGCTTGACAAACGGCATCCACTGGACCGGTGCCAATGGATGCCATGGTCTTCTCCTTGCCATCCTCATCCGCCAGGGTGACTGTGGCGGTTGGGTTGGTGCTGCTGCCACAACTCACCTGCACCAGCTTCAGCTGATAGCGGGCCTCGGGCTGCTGAACCTGCTCACTGACGATGGCTTCAAGGTCACGATCGGTGATTTCACGTTTGCGATCGGCAAGGTCCTTAAAACGAGCGAAGGCATCATCAAGATCCTCGCGGCTGAGGTCATAACCCAGCTCTTCGAGACGTGCACGCACGGCACTACGACCACTGAGCTTGCCAAGAGAAATGCGGTTGTCACTGAGTCCCACTGTGCGGGCATCGACGATTTCGTAGGTCAGCCGGTTCTTAAGGACACCGTCTTGATGGATTCCCGATTCATGGGCAAAAGCGTTAGCGCCCACGATCGCCTTGTTGGGCTGCACCACCATGCCAGTGAGATTGGAAACCAAACGTGAGGTTTTAGTGATCTCCTCAGTGCGCACCGCCGTAAGTGGAGTCGGCGACTCCGCATCACGACCCAAGAAGGGATTGAAATAACGGCGGCGCACATGCAACGCCATGACCAGTTCCTCAAGGGCAGCATTACCGGCTCGCTCACCAATGCCGTTGATCGTGCATTCAAGCTGTCGCGCCCCGTTCTTGACAGCCTCCAGGAAGTTGGCGACAGCAAGGCCGAGATCGTTGTGTCCATGAACAGACAACACCGCATCGCCGATGTTGGGAACATGGCGATCAATTCCCGCAATCAGCTCACCAAACTCCGTGGGTGTGGTGTAGCCAACCGTGTCGGGAATATTGATGGTGGTGGCACCGGCAGCAATTGCAGCCTCGATGACTTCATATAAAAATTCTGGGTCGCTGCGCCCTGCGTCTTCGCAGGAGAACTCGACGTCATCGACCAGGGAATGGGCATACGCCACCATGTCGGGGACGATGGCCAGCACCTCCTGACGGCTTTTGCGCAGTTTGTACTCGAGGTGAATATCGCTGGTTGCGATGAACGTATGGATCCGCCTACGAGGGGCTGGAGCCACCGCTTCAGCGCAGGCTTTGATATCGCCTCTCGACGCCCGCGACAGCCCACAGATCACTGGCCCGTTCTCTCCCCCGACCTGTTGGGCAATGCGCTGGACAGCAGCAAAGTCTCCTGGACTGGCGAAAGGAAAGCCCGCCTCGATCACATCCACGCCCAGTCTTGCCAGCTGCTGCGCAATCGCCAGTTTCTCCTCAAGGTTGAGGCTGGCCCCCGGAGATTGTTCACCATCCCTGAGGGTGGTGTCGAAGATCAAAACGCG
>CESF01138427.1_pt1 | contig 10079 bp, 8 predicted proteins | sample 356331 | NCBI WGS metagenome assembly CESF01 (sample SAMEA2621779, study PRJEB7988) | marine metagenome | biome: marine biome (ENVO:00000447); feature: surface water layer (ENVO:00002042); material: "saline water (ENVO:00002010), including plankton (ENVO:xxxxxxxx)" | depth 5 m
TGCCCCTGCCCCTTGACCTTGGTTTTCCAGACCACTGAGCTAGCACTCCACTTCATCGGAATATCTTCCGTGGTCGAGTGACCACGTCCGGTTGGGCCGCGGAACTGCGGCCAGTTGTCCTCCGCATACAAACCCGATAAGACTGTGAAATAAAAAATAAGAAAACAAACGACTGATGCGCGGATCGAAAATTCTTTCATAAGTATTCTGTTAATTACGAGGGTCTCGCTTCTCCTGTGTCACGAATTAAAAGAATTCGCTCGTCCAATGTTTCGAAGGCCTTTCGATCAACCCTTCCTCCCAATTTCTACGTCTCAAATCTGATCTCATGGCCCTGCCGCTAAAAGCACATTACGAGTAGAAAATTGCGAGTAGCCGGCCAAGGTTCGCTTGTAACAAGTGCCACACCATCGAAGCTTAAGTCCAAAATAATTTCGAAAGCTTCTCTTTGCGCCCCACTGCTTGCCTGAAGCAGTAATAAAACGACTCCTAAGATTGAAGACAAAACTGGCTCGGTCGTCTATGCAAAGGCTAGAAACTCGTTGCCCTAGGGTTGAGATCCCTTGCATTACCTAACCATCCTCGATTGGATCAACCAGAGGTTTATTGAGTTCTTGATAGGAAAAGTCAAAGCGATGGAAACCGAGACCAAGAAAAAGGGGTGCTCTAAAAAAGAGCACTAGCCTCTCCGGGAAGTGGAAAGTGCCCGCTTCTTTCCTTCTTCCAAATCACGTTGCTATCCTGGCGAATCTCAAAAATCCCACCACTTCCACCCACCAAAATTACTTTTTGACCAGTAATTTTTTCAATCTCAGCCGACACACGATCAGCTTCGGGACGGTAATTTCATTGTTCGCAATATTCAATTTCGATCGCCATACCGTAATCATCGCCACTAATCTCGCTCTAACAAATGAAAATTGCCCAAGCTCACAATTTTCCTTCAAATTCCAGAATCCTGAAGTGACGAAGTCGAAAATCTGGAAAGATCTTGTAGGCACTTTGAATTAGAATTCAGAGCTAAGAGAGCGTCACCAAAAGAAAGACTCAGAAAGCCCAAAGACCGCTTAAATGGCACTAGAATTCCAATAGTCTTGTCAGCCGACGGGGCCTGATTCGTTGCCTATTCGTTTTTTTCCGAAAGAAGATTCTAATCCAAGTAATCATTTTTTTAATTTACGAGTCCACGGTTATTGAAGGGATACTGATTTTCCTAAGTTCTTGTTACTTCAGAATAAAATGAAAGTTTGATTTTGATCGCATCCGCGAATTCAAGTTGGCGAGTAAGGATAGCTAGCTGAAAAACTTCATCGCCAGCTTGATCGCCTTGCCATGTTGCATCGAAGCGACACGATCACCCATTCGGGAGGCAAAACTTACAAAATCTTCGAGCTGATCCATCTGCTTATGAAAAGCTCTCCCTTCAGGCGATTTCATATCTTCAGAAGCAGCCTTACAGTTTCGTAAAGTCGCGAGAGCTGGCTCAATCTCTCGCCGTTTCCGCTCTCGAGCGACCCGCCTAAAGATTTCCCACACGTCCTTCTCCGCTTCAAAGAATTCTTTCCGCTCGCCTTTCTTGGTGACAATCCGGATCAGCCCCCAGCTGACTAGGTCCTTCAAGTTTGTATGAGCGTTTCCTCTGCTAATCTCGAGAGTTTCCATAACCTCGTCGGTACTCATCACGTCTGGAGCAGTCATCAAAAGGGCATGGATTTGAGCCATCGTCCGGTTGATGCCCCACTGCGCCCCCATTATGCCCCATTGGGTCACGAACTCGTCACGTGCTTCTTCCAGGCTAACACTCTCATTGATCATCTCCTTTCAGTATTTACTGAAAGTTCATTTCCGTCAAGCTGAGTCTTGAGGTTTTTGAGCTCTCAAAACTTTCATCCCAAGGACTGTAACTAAAAACTTAAGAAGGTCAGACCCTCCTGAGAGGAGTATAAAGCGATGGAAAGATTAGAGCCCTTAAGCGTCCGTCAAGGCAGCCACTCCAGGGAGAGTCTTGCCTTCAAGGAGTTCAAGACTCGCTCCACCACCGGTAGAAATAAAGCTCATCTTGTCAGCAACGCCGAACTTCACCGCGGCGGTTACAGAATCACCTCCTCCAACGATACTAAGAGCTCCGCTTTCCACAACAGCCTCGGCAATTTCCCTTGTGCCTTTTGCAAAGCAGTCCTTTTCAAAAACCCCCATTGGCCCATTCCACAAAACCGTCTTAGCCGTCAGCAAGACTTCCTTAAACTCAGCAATCGCCACGTCGCCAATATCGATGCCTTCCTTATCGGCTGGAATTGCCCCACCTTTTCCATAGACTTCTGTGTTCCAAGTCTCAGCGCCTTCCTTAAAATCCTTAGTGATACGCGTATCTGCTGGGAGAAGAAATTTCACCCCTTTTTCCTCGGCTTTCTCCAGGATCTCAAGAGCCAACTCCTGCTTGTCATTTTCGACCAAGCTCATCCCAATTTCATAACCTTGCGCTTTCCGGAAAGTATAAGCCATAGCACCACCAATCAGGATAGTATCAGCTTTTTCAAGAAGCGCGGAAATAACCTCAATCTTATCACTTACTTTCGCGCCCCCCATAATCACGACAAAGGGGCTTTCAGCATTAGCGAGTTTACCTTCAAGATACTCAAGCTCACGCTCGATGAGCAATCCCATAGCGCTTTTGGAAATGTGATGCGTGACACCCTCGGTGGAAGCGTGGCCTCGATGAGCGGTTCCAAAAGCGTCATTCACAAAGATCTCTGCATTTCCGGCGAGAGACTTAGCGAACTCAGCATCGTTTTTCTTCTCCTCGCTGTAGTAACGGGTATTTTCCAAAAGGAGGACGTCTCCATCCTTAAGTTGCGCGCGAAGAGCTAAAGTGTCGTCGCCGATACAATCATCCGCAAAAGTAACATCCTGCCCCAACAAGTCGCAAAGTCGGGCCGCTACTAATTCCAACGAATACTTCTTCTCCCTAGCTTCAGTCGGCCGCCCCATGTGGGAGCAGAGAACGAGACGAGCTCCGTCAGAAAGAAGCTGTTTGATAGTCGGAAGAGCCGCCTGAATCCGGGTGTCATCCGTGATTTCGAAGGTATCGTTGGTGGGAACATTAAAATCGGCACGCATCAAGACTTCCTGACCGGCGACGTCGATATCACGAATGGTGAGTTTACTCATAATTAGCTGGGTTTTTGGTGCCGCAGACACGGCTTTCTGTCAAGAGTTCCCCGGTTTCCAAAATTCTACCCTAAGAAGCGCACACCTTCCTTGTGCCTTGTCATTCAAGGGTTCTTTGCTCATTCTCTTTAAAACTCATGAAGATCAAGAAAGCGGTCATCACGGCAGCCGGCCCCACACAGCAGCACTTACCCCTGCAGACCCTTGTCAGCCCCAGTGGAAGGACTAAAACGGTCGTGGCTTTCATCCTCGACGAAATCTTCGCCAGTGGGATTGAATCCGCTGCGATCGTCATCGCACCAGGGACAGAGAAAGCTTTCTCCTCCGCAGTCTCCAACCATCTTGATAAGGTTGTCTTTATAGAACAAGCGACTCCACAGGGATATGGACACGCTATTCTTTGCGCCCGAGATTTTACTGGGAACGACCCATTTCTCGTGATGATGGGGGACCATCTCTACCTTTCCCTTGCCAAAGAATCGTGCGTTCGCCAGCTCCTAAATTTCGCATCCCAAGCAAACGGGCCAGTTTCTGCGGTACAACCAACCCACGAAAGCAAGCTTCCATTTTATGGGACGGTTGCAGGTTCGCCGGTTGGAGGAATTCAGGGACTCTATGAAGTTTCACATATCATTGAGAAGCCGACTCCCACTATCGCCGAACAAGAGCTTATCGTTCCAGGCTTAAGATCAGGCAGCTATCTTTGCTTTTTTGGGATACACGTTCTAACCGCACCCGTAATGGAATACCTTGATCAAGCATTCACCGAAAAAGAAGATCTTCCACTCACACCTAGTCTTGCTGCTGCGACTAAAAGTGAAAAATATCTAGCGTGCGAAATCGAGGGCCTGCGATTCAATATTGAAGAATCGTATGGACTCCTTCGAGCTCAGCTCGGAATGGCTCTCTCAGGTGAAGGGCGCGACGAAGTAATGGGATACATGATCGAACTGATTGCTGCTACCCGACGCTAATCTTCTCATAACTTCCGATGTTAGTCTCACTCATCACCGCAGAAGACCCCGCGACACGCGATCGCTCATTAGCGGAGGCTTGTGTTTCCCTCGACACCGAGGGCCTTTTGCAAGAATGCTCCGCACTAGACGCTTTCCGCCGCACATCAGAAAATCTCTATCATCGAGTTCGTGCCATCTTTTTTCTGCAAGCCATTCATCGGTTCCACCTACCCGAAAAACTCCCCACTTCAGAAACCGGATCCATTCCTTTCGAAGGTTACGAGAACCTTCTTGGGCGCCACTTTGAGGAGGCCATAGAAGTCTTTCTTAAAGTCCAAGAGCAGGAAGGCCCATCCGATGGCATTTGCTCCGCTCTCGCATCAGCTTATCATCAACTCGCCTTCCAGACTCTGGCTGATCAAGTCCGAAAATCAGTCCGAACGGTCCGCGGGAACCAGTGGATGTTTCGCATGGGACACCCAGCTGATCACCCACTCCGCATCCGCTATGAGCTCCTCGAGCAGGACGAATATCGCTTTCCTATTCTCTGCGAACGCACTCCTGTTCGCATGGATCTGACCCACTCGGCTTGGTCGGACATTTTTTTTCTGGGCATGGACTTCCCCCAAGGTGCCCGGGTCGTCAACGTCTCGGTGGACCTCGCTGTTCATGGGCGCGACGCCGAGCCCAAACCTCCAGTCGAGGCCTACTTTCGTGTTATTGATGAACCGGTCCTAAAGCTCACGTCTATTGACCTTAAGGCCACTGCCATCATTACCTCCCTAGCCGATGTCTTCGACTTTGCGAAAGACTACCTCGGACTTCTCAAAGCGGCCATCATTGCATCTGGCATCATCCCGCCGGGCATTGAAGGATCCGGGAAATCCCTCGCCGAGCTTCTCAATAGACTCGTAGGCCCCAATCGCGGAATTGAAATCATCTCCTCGGTTAATGACATCCCGAAAGGCTCCCGCTTAGCCGTTTCGACAAACCTCCTCGCGGCCCTCATCAGCGCCTGCATGCGCGCCACTGGGCAAACCCAGTCACTCACCGGCGAACTCACCGAAAACGAAAGGCGTCTTGTCCTTGCCCGTGCCATCCTAGGCGAATGGATCGGTGGCTCCGGCGGTGGTTGGCAAGACTCCGGCGGCGTCTGGCCAGGAATCAAACTTATCGAAGGGGAACTTGCCGGCGAAAACGACCCAGAACACGGAATCTCCCGCGGGCGCCTTATGCCCAAGCACAAGGTCTTCAATCAGGAGGAAATCCCTGACTCTGCCCGGCAGGCCCTTACCGATTCCTTGATTCTCGTTCATGGAGGAATGGCTCAAAACGTCGGTCCCATCCTCGAGATGGTCACGGAAAAATATCTTCTCCGCTCCTCCGAGGAATGGAAGGCACGCCAAGAAGCTCTCAATCTCCTTGATCAAATCGTAGCGGCTCTCGCTAGCGGCAACATCCGAGAACTTGGACGTCTCACCACCGAGAACTTCCGGGGGCCACTCCAAACGATCATTCCTTGGGCCACCAATCACTTCACGGAAACTCTCATCGATCGCGTCTCCAAGAAATTTGGGGAAGACTTCTGGGGCTTTTGGATGCTCGGCGGCATGTCCGGTGGCGGTATGGGCTTCATTGTCGAACCATCACGTAAGCAGGAGGCCCTCAATATTATTCACGATATTATGCTTCAAACCAAGCGGGAGCTCGAAAACGCCCTCCCCTTCGCCATGGATCCCGTCGTTTACGACTTCGCGATCAACCCCCATGGGACCTTTGGTCAGATCCATCGTGGAGACGAAGCTCTCCTCCCGCCCCCCTACTATCACCTCGCTCTTGCCGATACGCTGCGGACTCCTCCCGAGAAACTCTCACCGACAACCCGCGCTGAACTCGATCAATTCGCTCGAGCCTGCCGGACAAACTCCACATTTTCTTCTTCTGTTGAGTCCCTCTTCGAAACACTCATTCCAAATGCCGGCAACGACGCGGACGGTGATAACTCACTTTCCAAGCTCCTCGCCGAAAACGGATTTGATCAACGACAGCACGAAGACATTCGCCAAGACCTTTTCGAAGGTAGAATCGGTCTTGCCCAAAACCGCTTACCTCCGACCACTCTTATCAAAGATGTTTCACCTACAGACATCACTGATTTCACCAAATCAGATCCTACGAAAGATCTCGCGGTTGGTGAACAAGCAGTCGCAAATGGGGAAATCGGTGTCATCACGCTCGCCGCTGGAGCCGGATCACGCTGGACCCAGGGAGCGGGAGTTTGTAAGGCGCTTCATCCCTTCGTTCGTCTTGGCGATCGCCATCGCACCTTTATCGAAACCCACCTAGGCAAGTCCCGCAAACGTGGCCACGAAGCAGGCTCGACCATCCCCCATGTTTTCACAACATCCTACCTAACCCACCAGCCCACACGTCAGTTCTTGGATACCGTTAAGGATTACAACTATCCTGGCTCGCTTCATTTATCCCAAGGTCGATCAGTGGGCCTTCGTATGATTCCGACTGTCAGTGACCTGCGCTTTGCCTGGGAGGAAATGCCCCAGCAAATTCTCGATGAGCAGCAGCAAAAAATGCGTGACTCAGTCAGGTCGGCCTTGCTCAAATGGGCCCAATCGACCGGGGAAGCGACTGATTACACCGACAACCTCTCGCTACAATGCCTCCATCCTGTCGGTCACTTTTACGAAGTTCCCAACCTCCTTCTCAATGGGACCCTCGCCGATCTCCTTATCGACCGGCCACAACTCAGGACCCTAATGTTACACAACATTGACACTCTCGGAGCGGATGTTGACCCCGCCCTTCTTGGCCACCACCTGGCAAGTAAGACTGGACTCACTTTTGAAGTCATCACCCGTCGTCTCGAGGATCGAGGCGGCGGCCTCGCTTCGATCGAGGGCCGTCCAAGACTCCTCGAAGGCCTCGCGATGCCACGCGAGGAAGACGAATTTACACTCTCTTACTACAACTCGATGACAACCTGGATTGACATCGACAAACTTCTTGGACTCTTCGGCCTTACCCGAGATGATGTTCTTGCCCGTGACGAAAAGAAGATCCTCGCTGGCATCCGGGAAGTCGCCTCAACCCTTCCCACTTATATCACGCTCAAGGAAGTGAAAAAGCGCTGGGGCCACGGCCAGGAAGACGTTTTCCCCGTGACACAATTCGAAAAACTCTGGGGTGACCTCACGACCCTCCCCGGCATCAATTCAAAATTCATCGTTGTGCCAAGATCCCGAGGTCAGCAGCTCAAAGACCCCGCTCAACTGGACGCCTGGCTCCGCGACGGCTCCGCCGACCACATCGAATCCCTCTGTGAGTGGTAAAGATTAAAATCATCTAACCCTTCTCTAATTGAATTTGGGACCATAACGAGGGTGATCTATTTATCAGTCGTGCTTTCATCGTCAGCACCAGTTTAATACTACGAGTTTGATCCAGAGGTAGCCGGTGATCCATTTGCCCTTAATCATAAAACTTCAAATCTCCACCGCCTCCGCGAGCATCTGGCGATACTCAGCCTGCGGAACTTCGTATCCCCCGAAAGTTCTCAAATGATCGGTCATCCACTGAGTATCCAGCAAAATAACCCTCTCTTCGCGAAGCCATTCAACCAAGTTTACCATAGCGATTTTACTCGCGTCGGTCTTGCGGCTAAACATGCTCTCACCAAAAAAAGCCCGTCCCAGTCGCACCCCGTATAGCCCGCCTTGTAATCCCTCTTCATCCCAGCACTCCACCGAATGGGCAAAGCCTTGTTTAAAGAGCTCACAATAGCTCTCCATAATTACCGGGTCGATCCAGGTTTCCTCTCGGTCACGGCATCCCTCCATCACCTCCTGAAAAGAAGTATCGAATCGGACCTCGAAGGGTCGCTTTTTTATTGAACGTCTCAAACCACGCGGAATATGAAATCGGTCGTCGAGTGGAATAACTCCCCGCTCCTTCGGTTGAAACCAATAAATTTTGCCATCTTCCGACATCGGAAAAACCCCCTCCATATAGGCACCTAAAAGGACTTCAGTCGGAATTTTCTCCACAGCGGTATTTTCGCGATACAAAGCCCTCATTTCAATCTACAATTCTGCGTATGAAGATTGATCTCGCTAACTTACCCGACGAAGGCCAGCACTTTGAGGGCGAGCTTCCCCCCGACATCTTTGACCTTCAAGAAAGTGACATCATTAGCGTCAGCGCGCTAAACTACTCCCTTTTCACTCAACGCTTTGACACCGAGCTCCTTCTAACTGGTAGCCTGCAGGCTACCTTTGAACTCACCTGCATGCGTTGCCTTCATCCCTTCAAGCAAACCATCTCAATGCCATCTGTTGCCGTTAGTATTGAGCTTGGAAACGAGGGAATCATCGACCCCGCCCCCCAAATTCGGGAGGAAACCCTGCTTGAACTCCCCACCAACCCGCGCTGTGAAGACGGTGATAGACCCGCGAATTGCCAAATAGATCCGAAGTATTTAGCAGTAGACAAACCGACCGATGATGGAGTAGAACCCGCCCCCGCGCCGGAAAAGCCCAATCCATGGGGTGCTCTGGACGCATTCGATTCTCAAGATTAACCTTCTTACCCACCAGATTCATGGCCTCACCAAAACGTCGCACCTCCAAGCACAAACAGAAGCTCCGCCGTGGAGCCAACCGTTGGCGTAAGCCCCTTCTCAAGACCTGTCCTGAGTGCGGTAGCAGCATCCCCGGACATATCGCCTGCCCGGCTTGTGGAACCTACCGTGATCGCCAGGTAGTCACCGACATCGATCAAGTCTAGATCACGTCATCCAAACAAAATTCCAAAACTTTTCTGAGCGCGGGGGCACCCTCCGCGCTTTTTTACCGTGATGAAGATTGCACTCGATGCCATGGGCGGCGACCACGCCCCAAGAGTCAACCTCGAAGGAGCGCGCGATATCCTCGCTGAAGACTCTGAGATTGAGGCTATCCTCCTCACCGGCCCAACCGATCAGCTAAAAAAGGCCGCTGCCGAGTGCGGTCTGACCGACCCGCGTGCCATTTTCATTGAGGCTCCTGAAGTCGTTGGCATGGAAGAGTCCGGAGCCCAGACTCTCAGGCGCAAGAAAAATTCATCAATCTCCATCGCAGCGGATCTCGTCAAAAAAGGTGACGCTCAGGCCCTCGTCTCGGCAGGTAACACTGGAGCAGCCGTCGCCACAGCCACGGTAAAGCTCCGACTCCTGAAGGGAGTGCAACGAGCCGGCATAGCCTCGCCCATGCCCAATGAATTTGGCGTCTGCAACCTTCTGGATGCTGGAGCCAATCCGGAAGCCAAGCCGAGCCACCTTCTCGGCTATGCCATCATGGGTAGCGTTTATGCTCGCGAAGTTCTGAGGGTCGACGACCCCCAAGTGGGGATTATGTCCAACGGTGAGGAAGAAGAAAAAGGAACTGCCTTCACCAAGCAAACAATGATTCTCCTCAAAAATCTAGTCGAACAAGGCGACGCCCCCTTCTCCCTCTGCGGTAATGTTGAAGGCCACGACCTTTTCCAAACCAAGCTCGACGTCTGCCTCTGCGACGGCTTCACCGGCAATATCGTCCTTAAAAGCTGCGAAGCCACCGCCAAGGCCATGTCTAAGTGGATGAAAGAAGAGTTCAAAAAGAATCCTGTCCGCATCACCGGAGCTCTCCTTGGCAAAGGCGCCTTTCAAGCTGTTAAGGATCGCACCAATTATGAATCTTACGGAGGGAGCCCTCTTCTCGGCGTCAACGGAGTGGTCATCATCGCCCACGGCGGATCCTCCACTCTAGCCATCAAAAATGCCCTCAAAATGGCCGCCCAAGCGCTTAAACACGAGGTCAATCCCAAGATCGAAGAAGCTTTGGCAAAGGTCAGCCTTCAAGATTTAGCTCCGGAACAAGAATAAACTCTAATGCTCATCGCATTTACTGGAAAATTTCTGCGCTC
>CESF01312427.1_pt1 | contig 10074 bp, 4 predicted proteins | sample 356331 | NCBI WGS metagenome assembly CESF01 (sample SAMEA2621779, study PRJEB7988) | marine metagenome | biome: marine biome (ENVO:00000447); feature: surface water layer (ENVO:00002042); material: "saline water (ENVO:00002010), including plankton (ENVO:xxxxxxxx)" | depth 5 m
ACAGAAGCATAAAAAAAGTGGAGAGGCTTTTGCCTATCCACTTTTTGTAAATCACCCAAAGATTAACACTGGGTATAGCTTCTAACTGATTACTGCCACTTTTCAGCAAGAATAGCCTGCTCGATCATATCCAGATCTGGAATCACGGCATGACCAGTTTCAAGGGTCACGGCCATTTTTTGCCCTTTTAACAAATTTGAATTCTGGTTTTCTTTGATAGCCGCTTCTTCTAACTTAATAAGACTGGGAATCCCTTGAGTGACTAAGCCAAAGAATCGCAATCCGCCTGATTCGCCATTCGGGGCGTTCACAACCGCTACTCGCAGGTCTTGCCCTTGAGGGCCAGAGCGCTGATCACAAAATGCTTCATATGATATGACTGGAATCATGGTGCCTCGCCATTCGATACTACCAAGTATCCATTGCGCTTGAGCTGAAGTGGGCTGAGGCGCTTGAAAAGGTATCAACTCTGCCATGGTTACGTTTGGCAAAACAATTCGGCCACCTTGCATGGGAATGAGCAAGCAGGGTAAGGCTTCTTTTGTTTGCTGGTCACTTGTTAATTGTTGCATGTGTATCCACCAAGCGTTGCGTTTCTAATTCGTGTATGTGTTCAACCAGATGTTGAGCAAGTTGCTGCGGAGATCCACTGAAGCTAACCGCACCGGTTTCTCTTGACGCTTCAGGCATTGCGGCGCTGGCGCAGGTATCACTGCTCTGGGCCCAAACTGGTGTTCTGTTTGAATCCAATTGCGATACAGCTTCTGCGCCATCATTACCCATACCACTAAACAGGATGACTCCCGCCTGTGGAAAACCTTTTAGTGTATTTATAATCAGTTGGTCAACCGATGGACCGTAAGGTCCTGGCCAAGGTCGGTCATACATCTGCACAAAGCCGTCTTGAAATCCTACTTCATTATCAGCGGGAACGATCAGCACCTCACCATTACGAATGACTGAATCTTGCTCGGCAATACGCAATTTAAAATGAGCATGACGCCCAAGCACTTGTGCCAGCACCTGAACAAACTGCGCATCAATGTGCTGCCCGTATACAAATCCAACCGGTAAACCATTAGGCAGTGCATCCAAAAATGCTTTCACTGCTTCAGGGCCGCCTAAGGAGCTGCCCAATACAAATATGTTTTGTGCTTGATTTTCACTGTCTCCCATTAACGTTTCAGGTAAAGGGATAACAGTAGATTGTGGCGCAAGTTGCTCGATAGCCGTAATACTCGCTTGGGTATTACCTGCAGTAATGAAGTCTTGGCCAATTAGGTTTTTCAGCTTAGCGTAGAGACGCTTTTCCCAGCGAGGGTATTCTGGTGTTTGCGCAGAAGGGGCTGCTTCAAACCCTAAAAGTACAGGCTGGTCGAGTTCACAAAATGCGTCCAGTAAGGCATCGTCTTCGCGTAAGTCTACAAGCCAAGCTGAGACACTCAAATCAAAGCCCTTTAGTTCAAGTGTTTTTGGACTCAAACTAATCACTTCACAACCAAAATCCTCTATGGCTCTGCGTAACCGATGGATGTGCAATGAATCCTCAGCTACGACAGCCAATTTCAGTGAGCTGCTCTCGCTCACTGATCTTTTCCTGTAATACCTTTAATCGCACCCAATAAGATTTCTTCTTGGAATGGCTTACCTAGGTATTCATTCACACCAATACTCATGGCACGCTCTTTATGCTTATCACCCGTACGGGATGTGATCATAATAATCGGTACATCTTTGAGCACAGAGTGGTGGCGCATTTGTGTGGCTACTTCGAAGCCATCCATACGCGGCATTTCGATATCCAGAAGCACCACATCAGGAATATGATCTTGAAGTACTTCAAGGGCGTCAATGCCGTCTTTAGCGGTACGCACTTCCATGCCGTTACGCTCAAGTAAGCGCGTGGTTACTTTACGTACCGTCACGGAATCATCGACTACCAATACAGAGGTAACGCCATCATCAACCCGCTCAAGTTGTGCTTCAGCTTGATGCTCAAGCTCAACATGCTGTTTGTATTCTAAGCTATTGACGTGACGCATCATGTTTGGCAAATCAAGAATGATAACCACGCTACCGTCACCAAGAATGGTGCCGCCGGACACACCTAATACTGAATTAAATTGTGGCCCTAAGGTTTTCACCACGATCTCACGAGAACCCATGAGCGTATCCACCTGAATTGCAGCAGGCTGAGAACCACGCACCAATACAACAGGCATCGGTGTGTTGTTATCAGCAAGGCGCACGATGTTTTCATCGCGTAATAAATTACCCAGGTATTCTAATTGATACTCACGACCGCCATAGTGATAAACCGGTTTATCTTGTTTATACAGCTCGAGTAGATTTTTCGCGCTGATGCGCACAATACCTTCGATACTGTTTAGCGGAATGGCAAATAATGCTTCGCCCACCTTGGTCATCAATGCGCGGTTAACCGATACGGTGAACGGTAAGCGAATGACAAACTCAGTGCCTTTACCTTGCTGTGAGTCGATAACAACCGTACCGCCCACTTGTTTGATTTCGCTGTTTACAACGTCCATGCCCACACCACGACCAGAGATCTGGGTGACTTTTTCAGCGGTACTAAAACCTGCTTGTAGGATGAATTGCAAAATTTCTTGGTCTGGCAACTTGGCGCTGGCATCCAATAAACCACGCTCAATGGCTTTGTTGCGCACCGCTTCTAAATTCACACCCGCACCGTCATCAGCAAGGCGCAATACAACATCACCACCATCACGGGAAAGGTCTAAATAAATATTACCGGTTTCCGATTTGCCAGTCGCCAAGCGCTTATCTTGGCTTTCAAGACCATGGTCAACTGCGTTACGTAGCATGTGCTCTAGTGGTGAAATTAGGCGTTCAAGTACGCTTCTATCCATTTCACCTTCGGCATTACTGACGTGTAACTCAACTTGCTTACCAAGCTCTTGGCCAACTTGACGTACGATACGACGCAGACGTGGAACCAATCGACTGAATGGCACCATGCGTGTTTTCATCAAACCTTCTTGCAGCTCGGTGTTAACGCGGGATTGTTGAAGCAATAAGGTTTCAGCGTCTTTGGTTTTGTTTAATAGCGTGGCTTTGATATCGATTAAATCCGATGCAGATTCCACTAATGAACGAGACAATTGCTGTAACTGAGAGTAACGGTCCATCTCTAATGGATCGAAGTCTTCGTAGTCAGGGCCCTGTTGCTCACGGCGGAACAATACCTGGGCTTCGGTTTCGATATCTAAACGACGTAGCTGGTCTTTAAGACGATCAAGTGTGGAGTCCATCTCTTCTAGAGTATAAGAGAAATCGGTCACCTGGTTTTCAAGTCGACCACGACTAATGGAGGTTTCACCTGCCAAGTTAACCAAACCATCTAGCAGTTCAGCTGGCACTTTAATCATTTCTTGCGGCTGAATTCTCGCCTGTTGCGCCTGAGAAGCCGCTTGTGCTTGCGTCGCTTGTTGATCGTTTTTAGCTTCAACAGCTGCCTTAGCCACCGGTAATGAAACAACATTACTAGCTTGTTCGGCTTCAGCGGTTTCTAATGCGTCAGTTGGTTCAACCGATACTGGTACCGCTTCAATTTCAATTGCGCCCTGGGCACCTTGGTTCAACCACAACTGCACGCTATCAATTCGACTTGCGATTAAGTCGTATTGCTCATGTAGATTTTTGAATAACGCATCATCCGCTGCTTGCTTGTTCATCAAGCGATGCTGTAATTCATCTTCCATGTTATGAGCAAGATCACCGATCTCACTTAAGCCTGCAATGCGCGCACCACCTTTAAAGGTATGCAAGATACGTTGAAGTGATTCGTTGTGCTGAAAATTTTCCGGCTCCGCTTGCCACTGAATAATGGCAGCATCCAACTCCTCCATTAGCTCTTCAGCTTCTTCTAAAAAGATCTCAACCACTTCAGCATCGGCGTCTAATGCCATGCTTGCCACTGAAATACTTTCAGGCTGATCCACTGAGACTTCATGGGCTGGTTCGAGATCACCGGCGGTTTGTTCTTCGCTAGGTAACTCGAGTGACTCACCAGCAATGAACAATTGAATAGCCGTAATTAATTCAGGCGCCGACTTAATTGGCATTTGCTGCGATAAGCCATTCACCATATCAGCTAAACGGTCATGGCAAAGGTGCAATAAATCAAACAACTGGTCATTGGCTGATAGTCGGCCTAAACTTAAACCCTCATAAAGGTCTTCAAGTTCATGCGCCAGGTCGCCAATAGCATTAATTTCAGCCATTCTCGCGCCACCTTTAAAGGTGTGCAAATCACGCTGCAATTCAGCTACTTGTAATAAATTGTCTCGATCATTCTGCCATTCATCTAGTGATGAACTGATAGAGTCAATCAGCTCTTGTGCTTCTTCAAGAAAGATATCCAGTAACTCAGGATCAATATCCGCTTGAGCCTGGGCTGCTTCTACATCAACTGATGGTAATTCAAGCTCTATGCTTTCATCTTCTGTATTTTCTTCAGATGCAATCGGAGCAGTTTTTTGTGTATCTGTACTTGAGTCATCTGACTCACCACCTGCAGATGCTTGAGTCAATTGCGCGATCAAATCAGAGGCTGGTACAACAGCTTGGCTAGCTGCCACCATATCCATCATATTTAACAAACCTTCATGGCCATCCTTGATGGTATCCACAAAAGGATCGTTCGCTGCAAGTTTAAGCTGCTCTACTCTTTCATATGCTGTTTGCAGTGCCTGACACAGGCTTACAATTGGTAGCAAATCAGCCATTTGAGCACCCTTCTCAAGGGTGTGAAGTTCATCAATAATGGCATCCAATAACTGCACCTTGCCAGAATCGGACTCCCAGTCTTCTAAACTTTCCTCAACGTCCGTCAGGATATCCATGCCTTCTGACAGGAAAATAGATAACACTTGAGGATCAACATTATTACGACTGGCGTTGGTGCCCAGCTTTTGATGGAACTGCTGAATCAGCTGTTGGCTTAAACGCTGAACATCGGCAGTGATGTCTTCACTGCCTGCTATCTTGCCAAACGGGTTGGTGGATAATTGAGAAAAACCTTCATCAATCAGATCCTTACCACGAATGAACAAGTGGATAATTTCTGCTGTGGTCTCAACATGGTATGCGCGTAAATCTTTGGCAAAGTGTTCAAGCACACCGGCGATATCAGCAATCGACTCAATATGCGCCATGTGCGCACTGCCTTTCAATGTATGCAAGGCACGCTGCAGCTCATCGGTGATCGGCGAACTGTAATCGCTGGATTGCTCGGCATCGATAAAGTCTTGCACCACTTTTAAGTGAGACGCTACCTCTGAGCTGAATACTTCAAGTAATGCAGGGTCTAGTCCTGGTAGAGGCGCTTCAACTGCCTCTTCAACTTGAACATTATCTTGTTCCTGTTGTGCTTTCTCAATGTGGTCTTGCAATACTTGTGACATAACTTGTTCACAAGGGGCCACATCTTCACCCTTTGAAATAGCGTCGGCGTATTCCTGGATCAACTTAACGTCAATATCGCTTGGCTGACGTTTTTCAAAATTCTGAATAAGTTGTGGTACTTGTGTCACCACAAAATCCACGATATCGGTGAACGGCTCACTTATTTCAATGGTGTTATCCAATAAGCGATTAAACATATTTTCAATCGCCCAAGCGGTTTCACCGATGTCTTCGGCACCCACCATTCGGCCACTACCCTTTAAGGTATGGAACGCGCGACGTGTTGTAGTTAGTGCTTCACTGTCATCATGATTGGCTTTAAATACTGGCCAGAACTCTTCTATGGTCTCAAGTACTTCTTGTGCTTCTTCTAAGAAGATTTCAATGATTTCATCATCGATTAAATCATCATCTTCAAAGTCACTAGCATTAGAAGACTCAAGCACAGGCTCAGCCTCAATCACCGGAGCGGCTTCTGGTATCTGTTCGATTTCAGCGGGTGCTGTATCATCTGGTTCAAATGCATCATCAATGACAAGATTCCAGTCGTCATCGTCTTCAGGCTCATTTTCTAGGGACTTTAAAGATTCACTAAATTGTTCATTTAGTGCTTGAGCGCTGAGTGCTTCTTCATCTTCTGGTGTTTGCGCTATGTTTAATGATTCATTGCTTTCTAGCTCAAGTTCATCTGTTAAATCGAATGTGATTTCATCTTCATTGGACTTGTCTTGAGCGGAATCCTGCGGCAAACCAAACTCGATACTTTCCTCGGTAGCAATCTCGACAGGCGACTCATTACTATCCAGTTGAAGGTCTTCCACCTCTTCTGGCAGCTGAGAGAAATCGACCTCTTCCAGGTCATCTTCCATGGCTTGTGCATCAATAATACTGTCATCTGGTGCAAGGTCTTGCGCTGCCATATATGGCAGAATAGCTTCGCGTGAACGAACCAAGATTCCACTGCTATCGGCTTGGTTGTTTTCCTCTAAGCGCTCTAGGAAGTACTCAATACCACTGAGGGATTCAGCTAAGGCATCTAATAAAACATCGGATGGTCTTTGCTGCGTATCCACTTGCTTATGTAAAATATTCGAACATGAGCGGGCGATATCCGCGGCATCCATTTGCGGCACCATAATCAAGGTGCCACGCAAATTCATCAACAAATCAGCAGCCTCACCCAATAAGGATAAGTCACCTTGTTTAGTAGCATATTCAACTACTAATTCTTTCACTTGTTCGATGAAATTTTTCGATTCTTTCAGTACAACTTGCTGGGCTTCACCCAGTTGCTGGGTTTGCATGTCATCGGATTTAGTTGAGCCAAAACGATCACTTAAACCAACAAGCGTGGCTTCAACATAAAGCAACGCACCTGCGATATCCATCAGCTGAGTGTTATCTGCAGCCTTATTGTTATCCACAAATGCCTTAACAATTTCAAACTGATCTTGGATAACTTTACGCGAAACGCCTAAACCAAGCATGCCCATTGTATCGCTAATTTGCTTGAACCCAGGAACCAGTCCGGCTAACTGAGACGGTTGCGCGACCTTGTCGTGAACAAGTTGATCTAATTCTTCTTTAAGGCGGGTAATTTCTTCAATTAGGGCAGATGACACCGAACCCATAGTTGCTTTGTCTGGGCCTTCTAGCGCTTTACGATCTTCATCAACTTCAGAACTAGATGGCAATGCATCACTTAATTTAAAGTCATTACGCACCTGGGTAATTTTATCGGTGGTTTTTTCTGAACGTGCCACATAAAACAGCAGATTTTTTAACAGCTCTTCCGGTACATGCTCCAATGACTGAGCGCCATTGTTCACAATATTTCTAAGCTCAGGCTCAAGCTGCTTTAAAAGCTCTTTGACGGCACTATTTAAACGAATACCGTCATTTAACAAACCATCTAATACCGCACTGGCAATTGTCCATAAGGATTCAGCCGGCGTGCTTACAAATAATTTTGCCAAACGATTGCTGACTTTTTGTAAGTACTCAAGGTTATGCTGAGTATCTTTACCCTTGAGCACACCCAGCAACGCAACCTGATACATTTGGCGTAACTTTCTTAGAATATCTAAGAATTGTTTATCCGAAAAATGGCGTAACTGCTTGTCATTTAAAGGGGTAATCGGCTTTAAACTTGGTTGAAATAGAGAGGTTTCAGATAACAAGCTCTCACCACGAGCGCCACGAAGATCGTTCAGCACTGGTAATAAAACCACAGGCAGGTCTCTACGACCTAGCTTGATATGATCGAGGTAATTGGGTAGCTGTAAAATAGCTTGCATCAGCACTTCCCGTGCTTCAGCGGCATGGCTCACCGTATCATCAAGCATAGCCTGAACAACGGCTTCCATTTCCTCAGCAAGCATCGCTGCGCCGTAGAACTCAACCATCTGCAAAGTGCCGCGCACTTGATGCAAATATGTTAAACAAAACTTAAGGCGTGCCGTATCGTCAGGAGCTTCAACATAAGCTTCTAATTCATATTGCGCCTGCTTTAAGACTTCTTCTATTTCGCCTTTAACCCAATCAAGGGCTACATAATCATGGCGATCGCCCATATTGGCTCCGCATCCTAGTTATTCTTCTGCTTATACACGCTTAATAAACGCGGTGATTTGTTCACCTTTAACCGGTGTTAAGTCAGGATGCTGCCAATCCAGCATCTCGCCCATACCAATTAAAAGTAATCCGCCCGGTGCTAATCGATCAACCAAATGATTGAGTATTTCCTGACGGCGCCAATGGCGAAAATATATTAGAACATTCTGACAATAGATAATGTGGCGTGTACTTTTTGCCACTTTATCTAACTGCAAAATATTCACCTGCGCAAAGCAGGTATTTTTTTTGATATCAGAGACAACATTAAATTGCTCGTCATCATTCTGTTTAAAATATTGGTTTCTATAAAGCTCAGGCAGGGTGACTAAACGTCGCTGTGAAAACACCCCTTGTCGAGCTTTATTCAGCACAGGAACACTGATATCGGTTCCTGTGACAATAAAGCAATCTTTCTTTTCGTCAGCTAACTTTTCGTGAGCCAACATAGCTAAGGTATAGACTTCCTCACCGCTGGAACAACCAACACTCCAGATATCCAGTGGATTCTTTTTTGTGAACTTAGCTTGGTGAGCCTGGATGTACTTGCCCACATACTCAAAAGCGGCTGGGTCTCGATAGAAACGGGTTTCTTGAACCGTTAAACGATCCACCAATTTTGCCCACTCAATATTCCCCATAGGGTCGTGAACAATACGCTCATAGTATTCTTGGTAATTGTCACAGGACACTTCTCGCATTCGCTGCATCAAGCTTGATTGCAGGAATGATTTACGTTGCTCTGTAACATAAATGCCGGTTCGAGTTTCCAACAGTTCCCGCCAAAGCGAGAACTGCTGTTCATTCATTTCCGGCAGGGCTTTTAACGTCCACCCTGTCTGCGACACACCTGACACCTATTTACACGTTAGATTCAGGTAGCTTAAAGCCGGCTACAGACTCACGTAATTTCGTCGCCATCTCTGCAAGGTTACCGATGGATTTCGCCGTTGCGGTCGTACCTGCTGAAGTTTGCGATGTAATTTCTTGGATTACGTTCATCGTATTAGAAATGTGACCAGCAGACGAGGCTTGCTGACGAGCAGCGTTAGAGATGTTTTGAATCAAGTCTGCAAGGTTTTTCGATACTGTTTCGATTTCCTCAAGAGCAACACCCGCATCCTGTGCAAGGCGAGCACCACGTACCACTTCGGCCGTTGTATGTTCCATGGAGATAACCGCTTCGTTTGTATCGTTCTGGATCGTTTTAACCAGTGCTTCAATCTGCTTGGTCGCAGCGGCTGAACGTTCTGCTAGTCGCTGTACCTCATCCGCAACAACTGCGAAGCCTCGACCAGCATCACCGGCCATGGATGCCTGAATAGCGGCGTTAAGCGATAGAATATTTGTTTGGTCGGCAATGTCGTTGATCAGGGAGATGATGTCACCGATCTCTTGCGAAGATTCACCAAGACGCTTGATACGCTTTGACGTTTCTTGGATCTGCTCACGGATGTTGTCCATTCCGTTGATCGTCGCCTGTACCATTTCGGCACCTTTATTTGCGATCGTTACTGATCGCTCCGCCACCGAGGTGGACTCAGATGCGTTTGAAGATACTTGGTCGATGGACACCGCCATCTCGTTGATCGCGGCAGAAGCCCCGGCAATTTCTTGCGCCTGGTGTTCCGCTGCATCTGCAAGGTGCATCGCAGTAGACTGTGTTTCTTGTGCTGCCGATGCAACCTGTACCGCTGTTTCGTTAATCGCCGTTACCAGCGCACGCATTTGGTCGATCGCGAAGTTAATGGAGTCAGCAATCGCACCTGTAAAGTCTTCGGTTACCGTTGCCTGAGTGGTTAAGTCACCGTCTGCAAGGTCAGCTAGTTCATCAAGAAGACGCAAGATTGCCATTTGGTTGGCTTCGTTCTTGGTTTCTTCTTCTTTTAGAGTGCTTTGAGTTTCTTGATAAGTGATGTAACCCACAACACCCAACATACCAAGGGCTAAGAACGCCAGTAGGTAACCTGTGTACTGTAAGATATCCCATGATGATGCGCGATCAGCATGTAG